>Ga0080064_1001404_pt1 | contig 48734 bp, 56 predicted proteins | sample Subgrocontami54m_FD_69260 | JGI IMG/M metagenome (GOLD analysis project Ga0080064, IMG submission 69260) | Subsurface groundwater microbial communities from S. Glens Falls, New York, USA - GMW46 contaminated, 5.4 m (SPADES assembly) (version 2) ...
GTGCAAGCTCTTTATACCTCGCGCCGCGCGTCCTGCCCGGGCTGACTAAAAAGTCCGGATCAGCCGGGGCGCCCGCTGCGCCCTTCGTCTAGCGGTCCAGGACGCCGCCCTTTCACGGCGGTAATTCGGACGAGCATAATGTGCAAAAAGAGACAGTTATGTGCCTGATTCCAGCATGAAACTCGATGCAGGTGTTGCTTGTAGAATTAGACACTTAGCATACAAATCCCTGCTGCAACCCGAGCGCAACGATGAAAGCTGAACCAGGAAGTTCCTTAGCTAAGGCCCGGATGGCTGCGCATCGCGCGCTTGATTGTCAGTGGGAATTTAGCGGCCGCACACGAGCGGAGGCGTACGCTACCTTGTCTAAAAAGATGGGCATCGCGAAGAAGCTGTGCCACATATTGCAGTTCAACGAGGACCAGTGCGCCGAGGTTCAGCGTGTTTGCCGAAGCGGCTTGTTCAGTTAAAAACGCCCCGTTCGTCTATCGGTTAGGACACCGGCCTTTCACGCCGGCAAGAGCGGTTCGATTCCGCTACGGGGCGCCACAGGCGCAGGTCCGCTCGGCCCGCCATGCCGTCCTCCCTAAAACAACAACGGATCCCATCCGTGCCGCTTGCACACCCGCTCGGCCAGCTTGTTGAACGCGGCGTTGTGCTCGGCGCGCGGCGACTCTATGCGGGCGTCCCGCTGGAACAAATGCACCATTTCGTGCGCCATGGTTACAAGGAGGCTGTCGGTTCGGCCGATGCAGCGCGTCGAGATGCCGATTGAGTGCCGGCTTTTCTCATCAAGCCGATACCAGCCGCGCACCGCGGGGTCGCGCACGACCGCGAACATGACGTCCTCCCCTTCCGGCAGATTCCACTTTGCGAACGGCGGCGTGGTCCGCAGGTAGTCATACGCGGCCGCCAGCATCTCTTTGTTTAGTGGCAGCGTCATGCGAACGGCCAAAACGGATCGCGGCAGCTCCCGCCAATCATGGCAGCCTTCGATGTTATATGGGAGAGCCTGGCGCTATGGCCTTTAATCGCGCGCATGATTTTTTCGGCATCGCCCGGCCTTGTTATCAGCGTTCCGCAGTTGCCCGCTTTCAGGAAGATAAAGAAAACGAGCGAGCCATCTGTCCGGAGAACTAAAACCCCCGATTCGATCTCAACTTCCTTCGGCGCGTTGTCGCTGACGGCGCTCATGCCGCGCGCCGCTTCCGCGGCTGTCAGAAGCGAATTGGCGGCGTAGGCCGGGTGCGCGGAAACCACGGAGATAAGTTCGTCGGGAGTGCCGCAATTACTCTCCGCGTATGCCGGCCGCGGCGTACAGGACGACGCGCCCCAAAGGAAAGTTCCTCCGAGCACGAAAACGCCGAACAGCCGAAGGAGCGCGGGCCTGGTTCTTCGAAGGGGAAAAACGTGGCTCATTCCGGGCACCTTAATTTGTCGAGTGTGCCGTTGGTTGTCGCCGTCCAACGCCGAAATTCCCGCCCCACAGCGGTTTCGAGCTTGCTGCCTGAATAGGGCGGCGAGCGTTTGACCGCAGCGCACGTCGCCTCATCGTTTGTCAGTGTCGCGACGGTCGCGCACGCCGCGATCAAAGGCGCTGCCAGAACTAACCCGAGCAGTGTCGCCGCGCTTGACAGCCGTCTTTTTCGCGGCGTCCCATTTTGCTTGCCAGTACGAATTTGCATTGACGACTCCCGTTGCGTAGCAGGCGGTTCCTATTGCGATTGAAAGAGCGGCCCATAGCGCCGTTTTCTTGAAGACAGGCGAAAACCAAGCGAAGGCGAGCGCGCCAGCAATGCCGGCGCCGCCGATCCCGAAATGCCAAACCAAGGTCCAAAGCGTTGCGATCATGAGAGGCACAGCCTCCGTTCGTCGCGACGGCGGTTTTCTAACCCCTTTACAAACTTTCCGTTTGCGCGAGTGTAGAGCATGAGTGCGTCACACCCGCTCTTCAGTTCGCCGGCATTGATTTTGCGCGCCACGCTCGATTTACAGAGCGCTCCGCCGCCGACGTTGAAAGTGAAGCTCAGAAGCGCGGCATGTGTGCCGTCCGACATCGGGACGCGGATGCACTTCCGCACCATCTCGTCGTAACGCGGCAGATCGTTGAGCAGCATGTTCTTGCATTGCCCGGCGGTGTAGCGGTCGCCGACTTTCACCCCCTCGATGTGGCCATAACAAACCGTGTTGATACCGGGAGGATCGATGCGGTCGTGCCACCCGACGAGTTTCAGCCCTTCCCATGAGGCGATCAGCGCGACCGCGATAACCGCGTATTTCCCGGAACCGTGGGCGAACTTGTTAGTGCGCGATGGGGCTGCAATGCTGGTGCCGCTCATGCGAGTCCCGGCTGGTTAGTCAAACGTGCGATGCAGAAAATCAGGGAAAAAGCAACGCTCAGGGCCGCGAACCAAAGCGGCGGGAGGAACCCATAAAACGCCGGCAGCGCTACCCACATTCCGGAGAAAGCCGCCCAAAAGAGTGCAAGGCGGATGCTCCATAACTTATGCGCGATGCGCCATTCAGGATCGAGCCAGCGGGTCAGCATGACAGGTCAGCCGAGGAAAGTGAGCATTTGGGGGTCTCTTTGTAGATAGGTGTTGAACGATTACGTTCTCATATTTCTACAGACCGGACAAGCAGAAAGACGCGCAATTTTATTGCCAGTCATCCTCCTGAAGCGAGGTTTTGGCCGCGAACCATCAGAAGATGGCCCCTACGACGATCAGGGCGAGAATGAGGATACCAGCGGCGGCCGGGTGATTACGAATACCATCAACGTAGCCGTCCCATATGTCCTTGATGATTTCCATTGAAATGCTGCTCCTTGAGGGTGCCTAATTCTGTCTAATTGACACTCTCTCATTTTTCGACGTTTCCAGCAATAGGACTGTATTCTACCTAATGCCGTAGGCTCGCGGCGCGTCTCCGGGCATCACTCGTCCCGCTGCGTCTCTTTGGCCGCCTCGGTGCGGCGGAGCCACTTCTGAAGCCTGTCGTTCCACAGCGGCGTGTCGACCTCCTTGATCGGGCGCTCCAACAGGTGCACTGCGAGATCGGGATCAAACTGCATGCGCGCGATCAGTCTGTTAGCCTCACTGGCTACGTCTTTGCCCGAAAACACATGCAGCGCGTCGCGGATAGCACGCACGCGGCCGCCGGCCTGTAGCTGGCTGCGTGTGAGCGCGTACATACCGAACCGCAGAGCGCGCCACATCCCCTCCTGGCTCTCGGCGGTGATCGAGCCTACCGTCGCCTGTCCGGCGCGCTCTGCCAGCGGTTCTAGCACCTTCTGAGCGCGCGTCAGCGCGTTCATTTCTTCGGGCGAGAAGATGTCCGCTAGTTGCCCGCGGTGCTTGTCGAACTCCTTCACAAGTTGCGCGAAGTTTATGTTCTGCGTCCCTTGGGTCACGTTCGCCGGGGCCACACCGGACACTCGGCTAGAGAAGTAATCGGCGACGGCGGCCTTTACGTCAGCCAGCCCTTCCGGCGTGCGGCCGATCGTGTAGCGTAGTTCACGCAAGCCCCCCGGGCGGGACAGCGCGCCGGCCACGGTGTCGCGCGGCAGGCGCGCTGCGGCCATGCCGACCACGCCTTGGTCTATACCGCGGCGGGTGTCCACCACGTTCTGATCGGCGGTGCGGACGCCTTCGGCGGCGCGATCGGCGACGCGCTCTCCGCGCTGCGCGCGGTCGAGCATGTCATCGACTTGGCCGCGCATTCCAGGTACTTGGTCAATGAGGCCGCCATTGATGTTGCGCCACCTGGCCAGCCGTGCCGGATCGACCGCGCCGTTCGACGCAACGCCGGTGCGTGACAGTTGGTCCATAATCCAGGTGCGCGCTTCACCGGCAACCTGCGCTTCATTTCCGCGAAGCGCGGCGATTCGCATCAACGACTGCGCGTCCTCGGGGCGGGTCAGGAACTCTCCGGCGGTCTGCGACTCCGTGAAGTTGGTGCGGTTCGGATCGGACTTCAACTTGGCGTCTACACGGCCGCCGGCGCCCTGCCGGAAGTTCGGCTGAACGCGGGTAGCGAAGTTCCCGGTCGCGGCACGGGCGGCGATCGCAGCCGCGTCGCCGCCGGAAGCCGCAAGATCGTCAACGTAGCCCGCGGTCGTATCCTTCAGCGCGCGAAGCTGTCGAACGACCTCACCATTGGACAGGTTGGCCTGAATGTCGGCTTCAATCTCGGCGCGAACAGCGTTGGCCTCGCGCATCGTGATCTGCTGGTCCGGCTTAAATCCCGGCCGCGTCACTGCGCCAGCGTCGTCCACTTCCTGCGCACGGAACCGATCAACATACTTCTGCACTACTGAGCTGAGTGGCGCGGCGTCCGTGCCGGTGGCGCGCAACTGCGCGGCCGTGTCCAGCAGCGGCTCGACCGGCACCGGCGCGTTGACGAGATTCGGGTCTTCGTACAGCGCGCGGTTCTGGTCGCGCTCTGTCACGCGGGTCTGCCGGTACGTCTCGTCAATGTTGCGGCTCGCGGCGTTGCCGCGGCCCTGGCTGGCGGCCAGCGCATCGGCGTCGCCTTTGCGAATTTCAGCCACGCGCTCCTGCCGTCCCTGCGTCTGTTCGGCGCGAGCAAGTACCGGCTCCATCGTGGCCTGCTCTACGGCGGCAGCGCGCGCCGGCAGCCGCTCCGGGTCGCCGCCGGCGGGGCGCAGAGAGTTGACGTTCTCTACCGCGCTGTCGCGCAATGCAGTGTCGCGGTCGCCGAAGCTGTACTTCGCCTTGGTGTCTGGCGCGACGTGCGGCGCATCGGCCAGCGTTCCGGTCGACTGCTGCGCGCGCAAGCGCCGCTCGATACCGGCGAGGCCGGTATCGCCGGAGATGAGGCCCGTCGTTGGCACGGGAAGCCCTTCGCCTTGGAACTCGGCGACACGCGACCGGATCATGGCCGCTGCGGCCGCGGGGTTGTGCGTCTGACTCTGGATAAACTCCGCGGCTTTATTGGCAGCCATCTTGGATGTAGGAAGACCCGTGGACGGATCGAATGTGATGCCGCGAGCCGGGAATATGTTTCGTATATTTTCAATTATAGACGAAGGAGCGCGGCGCACCGCTTCAACGCCGGCGCCGCCAGCGAGTGCGCCAAGGCCCATAGCGCCTAAGTCTAGGGTAGCGCCGGCGAGCCCGCCGCCCTTGCTGCGGATGGACTCCGGCACTTCCTGAGACGCGGTCAATGCGCCGCCCATCGCCCCGCCTACGGCAGTGTCGCCCGCGGTAGTTTTTACGGGCGATTTGACGTACGGGCGCAGCAATGGATCGAATGCGCGCGGCCGCGCAAATTCGCTGAGCAGTTCCGGCGCGCGGCGCGCAGCAGCGCGGGCCAAGCCTGCGCCTCCGGTCAGTGCGCCTGTGCCGAACTCTATGACGTTTCCGAGCGCCTTCTCCCCGAACGTGCGCGGCGTAACTAGTGGTATGCCGGCGCGCTCTGCAAGGCCGCCGGCTTCGCGCTTTATTGCGTCGGACGCCATACCGAACCGGAACGGTACTTCAGGGCCACCGATAGCGCGGGAGGCAGTGTCTAGCCCGGCCAGCCCTACGTTGACCGCCGTATTGGTGAGGTCGAACGGCATTCCGATTAAATCAGCGAGGCCAGCGCCGGCGCGCTGTGTACCGAGCATTAGCCCGCGCACGGGGCCGGGTTGTTCCGTGATGCCGGGGCGCGGCCGCGGGAGCGGTATGGTTTCAGGTGCGGCGGTAGCCGCTGAGACTGCGGCCGCAACAGGCGCCGCATCCAACACGAAGCCAGGCGGTAGCGCCTGACCGCGCTGCGGCTCGTCCCATACGAAGCCGGGCGGAAGTGCGGTCATTGCAGCGGGACCAGCTTGCCGTCGCGCACGATGAGCCTCTCACCGTTCGGGCCGGTAGCCGTTGCGCCTTCCCGCGGTGCTCCGCTCGCCGGCGCGGCGCCACTACCAGTGCGCAGCGGAGTTTTCACCCTGTCGCCGTAGGTCTCCCGCAGCGCGCGCTCACGTATTTCCTGCTGCTGGTCCAGCCGTACAGCGAGGTCTTGCAAGATAGTGCGCGCGGACACCGGATCCATCAACGACGTGCCAATGATACGGCCAGCGTTCTGGATGTCTTGATCTGACATACGACCGCCAGGGTCATTCGCCTTGGCGATGGCGTATGCCAGGTTTGTTATTTGCGAGCGCAGCAAAGCGTGGTCGATGCCGAGCCGCTGCGCGGTCGCGGCCAAGTTCTGGTCGCGCATAACGGCGTCGATGGACGCAGCAACACCCGTGGCCTCAAGTTCGCCTTGCAAGCCGCGGTCGTTCGGATTTACCAGCCGCGCAACTGCCTCGTACTGCGAACGCATATCGTTGAACAGCGACGCCGCCTGCCCGACATAGCCGCTCGCCTGATCGGAGTTCGGGCGCGACAGATGGTCGGACAGACGAGATATTGCACCCTTGGCTTGATCGGTCGCAACGCGAGTCTCATAAAGCTGTTTGACAACCGGATTTGTGCCGCCGAGGTCTTCCGCCTTCGTTGCCTGCAAGCGGCCGACCACGCCGATGTCATTCGGCAGTGTTTGCTGCGTCTGTACGTGCTGAAGCCGGCCATCCTGCCCTTGCACGGCGGGTACAACGCCGACCCCTGGAACCTCGGCATTGACGATCGACTGCTCGGCCGGCTGCGCGCCGACAAACTTCTGTGTCGGCCGATCGAGCGAAGCAAGGCCGCCAGGCTGATCGAGTCGACGGCGGGCTTCTGCGCCTTGCTGCTCCGACAGCGGAACGCTGGCTGGCATGTTGTAGCTGGCGTCTTGCCGAACATTCATCGGAACGCCATCCACAATGACCGTACGCGGCGTCTGCGCAGCGATTGCCAGCTTCGTGCGCTCTTGCGCTTCCTGCATGCCCATTGCGTTCTCATTCGCGCGCTGCTGTATGGCCAGCTTCGTGCGCTCTTGCGCTTCCTGCATGTCCATTGCGTTCTCATTCGCGCGCTGCTGGTGCAGCGGAGATTGAGGATACCTGCCTTCGGCGGTAAGCCACCGCTGCGTCAAGGGGCTGTCAACCCCTTGTATGACCGAGGACATCCCCGTACCGAAGCCGCTCGCGTCGTCTGCTTTCCGCCCGGCGCTGAGGGCGCCCATGTACAGGTCCGCGGGGCTCACGCTGCCGGATTCGCGAGCAGCGTTTACCGCCTGCCGCATTTCCTCGATGCCAAGGTTCGTGTCGCGCAGCCGCGCAAACTGCTCGCGCTTGATATCCGTCCCTACGCCATCAAGGAACGGCTTCGCGAACGACGAGAAGATGCCGCCGATGTTGTCTTTTTGCACCGGAACGCCGGTGGCGCGGATCGGTATGCGCTGACCAATGATTGCTACCATTTACGCTATCCCCGCACTTTGGCCGGAGCCGGAGCACCGGAGCCGCCCATGCGCGAACCGGCATACGACCCGCCGATGCTGCCTAGCGCCTTAAGCGCCCCAGCATACCACGGCGCCTGCACCGGCGCTGTCTGCATGACCGGCGGCTGCTGCTGGAAGCCGACCAAGTCCTGCTCCGATGGCAGGAGCTTGATGTTGCCCTGTGAAATTGCGTTCGTCGTACCGACCCTGCGCGCGGTGCCGGAAATGGTGCGGGAGTTGCCACCCCACACATCGCCGTACGCGCCGGCGCCGGCTGTTCGCCGGCCTTGCGCGTGCACGCGGCCGAACGCATCGGCGATACTGCTGTTCGCCGCATCGACCGCAACGCTCGGCGCATCGGCGCGAAACGCGATATTCGACGGCCCCGCCGAGTCGATGGCGCGGCTGATCGCGCTCCCGCGCGTATCCGCGGCCGATGTCATGGCAGCGCCCTGTCCGTCCGGCAGGAACGGCGCCAAGCCGCCGGTGAAGCTGCCCTGATTGTCGTTGAGCCAGCCGGCTTGCCGCTCCTGGTAGCCGCGCATGACTTCGTTGCGGGCGCGCGCCTCGTTCGCGTCCTGCTGAGCCTGCGTCATGGACGCACGGATAGCTGCTACGTTGTTCTTCGCAGCGGCGCTCGCCTCAAGCGAGCCGCCGACACCACCGGCCACTGCGCTACCGGCCAGAATTGCGAGTGTTACCGGGTCCATTATTTCACCACTCGGGAAGAACCAGCGCCGCTCGTCGGCGCCCCGGCCGCAACGCGCGGGCGCAGCGGGCCGGTTGAATTGCTGTACGCCGTCGCAGCGTAGGCGAGTGGCGTCAAGAAGTCTGAGAACACGTTGCCGAGCGGTTGAAGCTGCGGCGTCGCCCCGGAGCGCGCCAGCGACGTCGATTCACCGATCGAGCGCGCCGACACTGCCGCCGGGTCGGCGGCCGACAGTGATAGGTCGTAGAGCTTGTTCTTGGCGGTGTCGACGTTCGAGCGCAGGCCGTTGGCGAAGTCGGTCGCGGCGTTGCCGATGCCGGCCCGCGCGTTACCCGCACGCTCCTCCAACTGGCCGAATCTGTGTGCTCCGATGGACGATTCCAGCGTGCCGCGTTCGGCGAGTTGCGCCGTCAGGTCGCCCCGCGCTTGTGTCAACTGGTTGTTGAGCTCCGGCAATTGCGCGCCGGCGTAGCTGTTGGACGCCTTGTTGAAGTAGTCGTCGTTGAACTGCGCGAAGGCATTATCGATCGCAGAATTGCCTGCCTTGATGTTGCCTTGCCGGGTGTTCTCGGCCGCGAGCATGGCCTGCCGCTGGCGCTCGGCTTCGGCCTTCTGCTCATCGAAAATACGCGACGCCTGCGCGTTTGAGGCCGCAAGCGCGGCGTTGACCTGCCGTTGGGCGGTCTTTCCGGTGAGGCTGCTGAATGCGCTTGAGAGCCAGGACAACGGACGGTTTCCCTAATGGTTCCGGCACGGCGCGACCGGAGGAAAAACGTCCGCTAAATAGCCCCGTCTCCACGCTGTAGCGCTGCGGAGACGGGGTCTTGGCTGTGTACTATCTGACAGATATAGCACGTAGAACGCACCCTGTCACCCTGTCTCGGTCACGGAATGGTGCGCGACAATTGACGAAATTGACGACTGCCCGCCACTGGTGCAGACCGCCTTGATCGAGAACATCGGCGCCTCCCCGACCGACGCGATCTGCGGCAGCCCGAAAGTGGTCTTTGTAACTATCCCGATGTTTATGAACTTGGTGTCGTCGGTCGGATCGACCAGCAGGTCCAAGTCCCACAAGCCGACGCAGGCGATGTCGATACCTTCCCACTGCTTGAACGTAGCCGGCGACTTTGCCCCGGCGAACGGGAGCTCGACCGTCGCCGTGATCTCGCCGCTGCCGTAATAAGTGTCGCCGTACTGGCCCCCATAGAGGTAGATCACGGAGGCGTCGCGCACGTACAACTGCTGCCCGGCCCGTATCATTGCCTGCGTGCTGAAGCCGGGCTCATAGTACGACCACGATGCGATCTTGGAGTGCTGGAAGTATGAGTACACGAAGATGCGTGTGCCGATCGCCAGCAGGTAGCGGCCGTCCACCGGCTCTATGGCGGCTACCGCGTTCGCGACCGCCGTTGGCCCAGCGTCACGCATCCACGCCGTTATGACCGGGTCTACCGGCGATCCGACGTCATCGACGAAGGCGTTACCGAGCGTGTCACGCAGCCGCAGTGAACGTACCCCAGGAACGTCCAGATATAGGATATCGGTATTTGATAGAGCGACAGCCGAGCGCGGCGCCAGCGTGCCGCTGTTGTCGACCGCGCGCACGAAGGCGTTGTTCGCGGCGTTGGCTACGATCGTGTATATGCGAACGGACTTGTCGGTGAATATGGAGACAAGGTCTTGATACTGCACGGAGCACAGCAGCCGCTCATTGCCCTCGGAATCATTCGACTGGTTGATGAAACCCGCGCCGGTCGACGCATTGGCGTCGGTCCAGTCCGGGGGATCGTTCAGCTTGCACCAGCGGTACAGCGACCCCTGCGTAAGGAACTCGCGGCCTTTGTACACGAAGGCGCTGGTGCCATGTGCCGATGCGCGCCCGGTCGCTACGTAGTCAACACTGTTGAGCGTCAGCGTGAACTTATCGAGGGACTGGAACGTCCCGCCGAACGTAACAAGAAACACTTGCGCGGCCGCCGCTACGGCCGCCACGCCGCCGGCTATGTTCGCCGTAGTGGTGGAGACATCGCCGGCTACGGTCGTAGCAACGGCGTGACCGTTCTTGGCCGTGCCGGTTCCCGGCGCCGCGGTTATCGTCACGACATTGGCTGCCGCCGATGCGGAGTATCCGGACGCCGCCGTTCGGTTGTTGATCTCCACCGCTAGGGCTGTGGCGGTCGCGCTGTTCGACGACACGAAGTCCACGGCTATGGACGTGATAGCGGCCGCGTTGACCGTAACGCTGCTGATTTTGTTGACGCCGGGGTTGCCGCTGCCGCCAATGATCGTCACCGTGCCGGCCGCGCGCACTTCCGCCACCGCCGCCACGTTGGCCTGCACCGTTGAAACAACGGCGGTCTGATCGTTGTTGGCGCCGCCGTCCAGGGTTGCGCTGGTCAGCGTGAATGGAGTTCCCGGCGTGCGCGCCGTAAACATTATGACCTGGCCGAAAGCGACCGCGCGTACCGCGGCGTCCGCTCCCGTTTTACGGGCCAAGTGGTTCGCCAGCGTGTCGTAGGTCGCCGTTGCGTCGACAATCGCGTCCAGGGCGCTTATTCGGGTTCCGTCATAGAAGTGGTGGATGTTACCGTCATCGTATTCTGCGATGACGTAGTGCTTACCGTTGAACGTGTTGTTATGCAGCACCCGCACCATCGCCGGCGATCCGGTGGCTATGAGGCGCTGATACCGGACGCCGCTCGGCATGCTGGCAGCGAGGTCGGCCGAGCCGAATACGTATACCTGCCCGCGCACGACGCCGATGCCGAACGTATTTGACAGGCCGGTGTAAGTCGGCACGAATTTCTTCGGGAGCTCGATGTCGCCGCCGCGCGTAATGTGGATGTTGGTTCCGGTCCATAGCGTACCGGGCACGCCGGCCACGCGGGGACGGCGGCGGTCGAGGCCATACTTGAAGTCGGAAATGATGACCTGAGCCATCACCCAACCCTTATCGTTACGCCCTTCAGGGGGTCGGCCGGCGGGGAGCCGAGATTGTAGCGAACCGGCGCTTCTCCGGCGACGGTGTTAGCGCGCACGGTGATGAACCGTGTTTCCGCTTCGGCGGATTTCTGCTTCTTATCTACAACGTCCTTGGTGAGCGCTGCGGCCGCGTCGAGCACGATCAGCCAATCGTCGAGCAGGCACAGGTCGGCGTCGTTCACCAGCTTGGTGACTTTGCGGTGACCGAGGAACTGCACCGTCTGCACGGCGCTGGCGGATGGCATCGGCCATACCTCGAACTGGACCTGGCCGGCCGCATCGCGCACGTCCCACTTCAAAATCGGGGCCGATGTCTTGGCGCTGGTCGTGTCGAAGATGGCGTAGTCATCCGGCGTGATGCCGCGATCGATGCCATAGGGGCGGCTGTTCCACCACACCCACGTCCCCTCGATACGGGTATAGTCTAGGTCGGACGGAAAATCATAGAGCGACTGGCTCGCGTTCATCGCAATCTTGGAGAACAGCTTGCGAAGATGCGGCCAGTCGTGTTCGTCGAACCGGGTTTCATAGGCCCGGTTCAAATGGTGCTTCAACCGCGGAAGATCATCCACGCCGACCGAAACGCTCGTCGAGCGGCCAAGCTCATTACGAAGCATAGTCACGAGGTCGAGGAATTGCGTTCGGCGGGCCATCGGCGGCTTACGCCATCAGGTCGGCGGTCTTGATCGCATTCGGCGGCTGCGTACGGTGCACGACAGGAAGCTGCTCGTCCATCGGACGGCCATCGATGTCGTTCTCGATGCGCTCGACCGGCGGGCCGAACACGGCACCGACGATCTTCTCGCCGTACCTATATTCCAGCCGATCGCGCTCCTCCGCTGCCGTGCGCTCAACTGTTATTGGCATCTCCGCTCCACCTTCCGTCTTGGCCGCCTTCATCTCGGCAACGTCGATGATGGCGTCGCCACCGTGAATGTGATGCAGAATCTTAATCTCGGCCGGCGTAAGGCAGGACTTGATTACCTCGTCCATAGGCGAGCCGTGCAGGCGAATTTTAGCGGTGTAAAGTTTCATTCTGGTCTCCTCTGCTGAAAAGAAAAGAAAAGAAAAGAAAAGAAGGGCGGCAGGCCCGGTATTCCCGGGGGAATCCTGCCGCCCCGGCGAGAGCGGCCGCCAGGGAGTAGCGGCGCTCTCAGCCATTCATTACCCGGTGAACTGCGCCACGCCGCGATCTGCCGGATCCGACAGCGCGACGAGAAGCTGGAACGCCAGGGCACCGTCTGTGGCCGCGACGGGATCGTAAGTACCATACACGTCGCCGGTCGTACCTGTCGGAGCAGTGTCGACGGCGGCAACGAACGTGCCGTCTAATGCCTGAACGTCAGACAGCTCGACCTCGATCTCGACCGCAGCACTCTTGCCTCCGCCCGGAGTGCCGGACACAGTGACGTTGATCGCGTCGCCGGCTGCCAGCACGTTTGCCGCAGTCGGAGATGCGCTGTCCTTGACGCCGGCCGCGGAGCCGGAAGTCGCGATGGTTACAACGCCCGTGGTTATGGCCGTCGTTCCGATCTTGAACGTCAAGATCGCGTCGTTGGTGGCGATCGTGCCGTCGATTTCGACGGTACGGATTGACTTGATCGTACCTACGAAGGGAACATGCACCACGCCGTAGGTGCCGTCCGTGAGGAGCACGCGGCCCGAGTGCGTGACCTTTCGCGGCTTGCGCGCCAGGGCGACGCCATCCTTGATTTCTGCAAGGATCGCATTCGCCTCGGAAACGCGAACCGGAAGACCGAGCACGTCGCCAGTGCCGGCCGTGGCGCCGGTGACGGTCGCGCTGGTCTTGACGCTGGTGATCGACTTGAATGCCTTCTTGCCGGTGTGAGACGTACCGCTGGCGCTGGTCTCAACGACCGTGTTGCCATTGGGGTCCTTGCCGGTGATCGTCAGGACAGCGGTGTTGGACCACGCGGCCACGACGTTACGAGCAACGTCGAGGATTCCGGCGGTAGTTCCGTTGAGCAGGAACGCAGTGCCTGCCCCGGTAACGGTCTGCGAAGCGGAGATGTTGGACGAGTTCGCCGCAGCGGGACTGCCGAGGTCGATCAACGCGATCGACGCCCGTTTGACAGTGTCCGCGACGACGACATTTTCCGGCTTGTTGGAATTGTCGCCAAGCCGATCGAGTTCCAGCGTCAGCGCCGTGTTTACCGGCAGCGTCGTGCTGCCTTTCCACGTCACGGTCGCTTCGGTTGCGCCGAAGGAAATCGTGAAGTCCTTCGGCGCTACGTATAGCGTCTGAAGCCCGAACATCTTGTGGGCGTGGCCTTGGGTGTATGACCCCGCGCTACGGCCAGTTGAATACGCCACGGTGAACGTGCCGTTGGTGGCAACCGCCGCGCTGAGAGCTTTGTTGACAACGTCGAACATGATAGTTCCTTTCTTTCTACCCGTTACGCGAAGGCGTACACGCCGCAACCATTGCGCTGGTTGCAGGCGAGGCCACCGACCCAAGTCTTCGCGCGGTAGAAGACATATTTGTCTTCCGGGCGAGACGGCGAATGTGATTTCTCATCTTCGCCGTCCACGACGAACGGGAACAGGTGAGACGTGTCGATGAGGTACAGCCGCTTCTGATAGCCAAGGTCATCCAGCGTCGGATCGTACATGATGCTGATACCGTCGAACGACACGTCGCCGGCCGACAAATCCTTGTCCTCCTTGAAACCGCTCTGCGTGTACGTACCTTTCTCGCGGTATTCGGCCTTGAGCTCGTCGATCATGTCCGAGCCGGCAAAACCAAGAGTCGGCTTGCCACCGAAGCGGCGAAGCTGCGGCATCTCCTTGTCGAGAGTCCGAAGCACGCCTTGCAGTGACGGAGTGGTGACAGTGATCGTCAAGTTGGCGCGGTTGCGCCACTTCGCGTTCGCGTTCTGGTCGATGCCGCCGACGACGGTTGCGGCTGCCGGATTGTCAACGATCAGCGACAACAGTCCGGGAAATGCCAGCGCGCTCTGCGTGCCGTCTTTCCAGAACAGTTCGTTCAGACCCTTGTCGAAGCCTTCCTGCATATCGCGAATCTTGTGATCCAGGATGTTCGCAAGCATGGTCGCTTCGCGCTCAGAATGCTGAACGGTGTTCTTGCCGGCCGCCGAGTCGACGACGGAGATGCCGTCGTGAATCAGTTCGTGCATGCTGAAGCTGACGCCGATGTGGAACAGCCGGTATGGATAGCTGACCCGGCGAATCTTCGCCGGCGACCCGTAGCTGACAGAATTGTCGTACTCGAAGCCTTGCAGCGTAGAGACGTTTTCCATCACGACCGGCATTTCCACACGGCCTTTGCCGCCGGGAATGCTGCGCTGCTTTCCGCGCAGCTTGCTCAGGAGGGGCTTGTCCTGAATGTGCTGGTCGCGGGGAGTCCCCTTCTTCATGTGAAAGTTGAGGGCCGCGTTTGCGGCATTTTCAACTTGTTCTGCTGTGAACGGCATGTGGTTCTCGATCCTTCCGAATTAGGAGCGAGTGCCAAGAGCCTCCATGACCGCATCCTTGACGGTCTTCGGCTCGGCATTCGCCCGAGTCGAAGCAGTCCCAACATCCGGAGTGATCGCCTTCAGTTTCGGCGCAAAGCGCGTGAGTTCCGTGTTGACCTTCTTGAGGATGCCGTCGAGCATGTCGACGACTTTAGCCTTGGTCGGCGGAAAACCGGACTTGTGCAGCGAGAGCTCGATCAATTCCCCGATGCGTTCCTGCTTCAGGTGCCAATCGGGATCAGATCGCTTCTTCGCTGTTTCCCACTCATTCGAGGCATCGCGGCACATGCCGCGCTGGCCTTCAAACGCCCTGGCTTGCTGGTCTTCGGCGTCGCGGCTCGTGACTTCCTTTAGCCGGTTGTCACTGAGCGCGGCCTTAGACCGTAGCCTCGCCAGTTCTTGCGCATGCGCCTCGGTGATATAGCCGAGCCGCGCTTGCTCTCGCAGGTCTTCCGGCAGCACATTCCCGGTCATCGTGGCAAGCGAGTTGTAGATCGGCGTCAGCCGCTCGTATGCCTTCACGGGATCATTCTTTATCAGAGCCGCTAGTTCGTAGACGACCGCGAGGTCGTCGTTCGATATGCGGTTGACGCGAATATACTCGTCGATCTTGTCGAAGTTGTCGGCCTTTGATTTCAGGCCGGTGTTCGTCTCGATCGCTTCGTCGCGCTGCGCAAGAAGCTGCTTGATGCGCTTCTGCGTCTTGGGACCGTACCTCTTTAATTCGTCGTCGGTGAGATCACCGAGCGGTTCCTCGGGCTTGACCTCGGCTTTCGCTTCGATCGTGCCTTCGGCGGGGACAGCAGAATCGGCTTTCGGATCCTGCGCGGAGTCGGGCGAACTCTCCTTGCGCTGCAACGCCTCCGTGACGGAGTCGAACAGCGACTTGCCCTGGTTCTCCGCGGTGGACGACTCTGCGGTCTTTACGTCCTGCTGCGAACTTTCGGTGACACCCGCCGTACCGGCGGGATCGGCCTCAATCGCAGCTGTATCTTCGGGGGACGAACCCGGCATGCAAGTCCTTTCAAAACGTGTCGATAGACATACTTCGCATGTTTCGACTTATAGGTCAAGAAGGAGCGCCACACCCGCGAAATGCTGCTGGCGCCGCAATACGGCATTTGACGAAATCAACTTTGCGATGGCGGCGCGGTCGGCCACGAGAGCGGCGTCGATTTCGTCTTGGATGTCCTCCGGCTTTCTGCGCCGGCGGTAGCCGAAAGCATTAACGATGCGCGACGCTGCCTGAAGTAGCGCGCCGTAGTACCCGAGCGCATGCGCCTTGTCGAACCCACGGACCGTACCATCCGGAGCCGGCAGCTTGCTTCGCCACGGCGAGCCGATGTTGATCGCGCTCGACCGCTTGTCGCGAGTGTCAATGGGCATATCAGGCCCCGGTTGTCACTTTCGACCGTACAAACGACGTGCCGTTGTCCGTGACGACGGCCTTCTGGTCCTTCGTACCTCCGTCGTCGGAAAACAGCGCGTATTCATCCATGGTCTGCGTGTGTGTGTTGCGCCAGGCTTTGTACAGGAAGCCGATCTTGGTGGTGAGCGGGACCGTGGTGCCGGGAACGCCTTGCCCCGGTTCGACGTAGGTGTCCACCGACAGTGCGTTTACGACCTCAGTCTTGACCTGCGCAGCGGACAGGTTGTTAAGCGCCGCCCGTATTTCTGTGACCGCATCGGCCGCAAGAGCGTCCGCGTCGATCGCGTCGGTGGCGATGGCGGCCGCCGTCACCGTTCCGGCCTGCATACCAAACACCTGACTGTCCACGCGGTTAGCCGTGGTAAATGCCAGTTGGTCCGTCTTCGCCTTGATCGCTGCAACCTCGGTGTCTACCGCGGCCAGGATGGAAGCAACTTCGGTGTCGATGAAATCGTCGATCGCCGTAAGCTGCGTGTCGAGGCTGGCGCTCGCCAGCCCGACAGCGGAGCGCACGCCGGCCGCATCCAAGTCGTTGAACCCGGTAACGCCGGTCCCCTTCGCGAGCACGATATTGGTTCCGGCTGTTAGCAGCCGCGCTGCGGTAGACCACACCGCATCGAGCGCGCCGGCCGCAAAGCTCGCCGCGGCGATGACGCCGGCAGCAACGGCGCCGATGCTGGCGTCTATGCGCCCGCCGACCAGTGCGGCCGGAAGCCGCGCCTGGATGTCCGTTGCTTGGGTCGCGACGTCGGTTGCGGTCTTGACCGTCGTGCCGGACAGGCCGAGCGCTGTGGTTGGGCTGCCCACGTTGGCCCAATCGAGGCCGGCTTCGCCGCCGGCGGACACATCCAAGGTGCGGCCCGCAGTTGTCGGGCGCAGCGCCGAGCGGTTGTTAAGCGAGAACTCCGCGATGATTACCCCAACTTGAGAGAAGCCGTTGACCGTGCCCGCGGCTATCATCACCTGAAAGTTAGCGCCGGAGGAGTAGAAAGCGCCATCCAAGCTGGTATCAATGCGCGCATTGTGCAGCCCGGTTTTGGCGTCGAAATCGACGGTCAGCGTAAGCCCCGACGTGCTTTCTACCGTTCCGTTGTCCTTGTAGACCGCGAGTGATGGCGTTCCAGCAAGCGTTATCGGCGTCCCGTCCGCTTTTTGCGTATTGAACTTGGTGTCTAGCGTAATGCCAGTTGCGAAGTCCCCTATATACATGGCCTAAGCAAGCCCCCGTCTTATTTCATCCAATCCTGCCGGGTCATGTGTGGCCGTAACGGCACCAGGATCGCGTAGCAGCCACAACAGAATACGCCGGATAGTGCTGCGCATCACATATCCCCGTCCACTGCGGCAATAAACTGAGCCGCTGTCGTGAGGTTCGGAGGGCTGCCGTTAAGGACAAGTTGGCGCTCGATAGAGCGCGTTCTGTTCTCAAGTTTGAACAGATACTTGCCAAGTGGCCCCCGCATGGCGTCTCGCGCATTCTTGCGCCGATAGCCATTGAGGATACCGTTGCCTTGCGGGCGAACAATTGCATCGGCAAGAACTTCGCCAAGTTCAGCCTCATTGAGGATGTTCGTGGGCACGTTGCCGGGTACTGCAAGCCAAGCAGCAAATGCCGGATCGTTCGCCAGAACATAGTTGCCGGTGGCGCTCGAAAAGAACCGCGCCGCATCGCCAGCGACCTTCCAATACCAATTCTGAACGCTGTAAGCCATGCGATCTCCTTACGAGTTACCGGTAAGTGTCATAGACTGTTTCTTCGGTCCCGGCTGCATTGCCGGGGAAGTACGACGCTCCCCCGCCGTTCGTCTGGATAACACCGTTGACAGATGTAATGAACCTCGGGCCTGTTGCCCCACCTGTGAACGTTATGCTGTTAGCGAGCGCGAATGCAAGATTCGCCACCTGTATAAACGCACTGCCAAACGCGGGCGTTCCGGTGAGAGTAACCGTGCGGCCAGCGGTGTTGATTAGCGCACCTTCCCCCGCGTTGATGTGATACCCCGCTCCGCCACTAATGCTATAATTCCCCGTCGCTTGGGTGTTAGACGCACTAAGTTGCAGATGTGCGTGACCCGCAGGCACGGCACCAAAGTCAATATTATCAAACCACAAAATGCCACGCGACGAATTGTTCACGATGCCGTGGCCAGCGGTCGTCGTCTGCAACCGAAAGCCACGCAGGTAGAAAATCCCCTCCCCGGTTCCCATCGTGAAGCAATTATCGCCAGTAACGCTAATGATGACGTTTGCGGGCGTAGCCGTGTCGCCATTGATTTCCATATAGCCGGAACCAACAAAGCTCTTAAGCGTGTTTGTCCCGGTATACGTCCCATTTCTAATCTGAACCGTGACGTTGTAAATCGCGGCATCGAGCGCCGCTGCCACGTCAATCCCTTTTTGGATGGTCAGGAACGCGCCGCCTGCACTGTCCACCAAGCCTGTGTTAGAGTCCGACCCGTCCGTGCGGACGTAGTACGTGCGGTTGGCGGTCAGGGTTTCTCTGCCGCCCGTGATTCCCGCCTTTAGGATCGTCATGCGCCGGCTCCCGGATCGCCCGGCGTCATCCCGATTAAATTACCTTTTGCGTCGTAGACCAGCCGCTTCGGCGACATCAGCGCGCGCTCAAGGCGTTGCGTCTGCGTCTCCAAGCGCGTAGCGACCTCGGCCAGCATGTTGATGGCCTGCATCATCGCGCGAGCGGACTGCTCCGCGACGGCCATGTTTGTCTGCGCGCCCATTGCCTGCTGCCGCGCCAGCTCGGTCAGTGCTGAAGCCACCCCTTGCAGCGCAGCGACGTTCGCGCCGTCCTTCCCGATCATCTCCATGTCGGGAAGCCCGAGTTGCTTGCGAACGAACGCCTGAATGGCGCCGTCCCCGGTCTCCGGCGGGAAGTTGAACTCCTGCGGCTCGCCCTGCTCGTTGTGGATGCGCGCGATCTTCATGCCGCCGCCCCAACGCGGTTGCCCATCTGGTCAAAGTCCATGACCGGATACGCCGGCTGCCCGCCTGGCTCGTTCTCGTTCTGCTGCGGCCCCTTGGTATTCTGCGAACCTTGCGGCCCTTGCGCCTTCGGGTCATTCGGATCGCCGCCGCCCGCGGCCGCCTTACTGGCGAGCGCGTTGAGCGCAGTGATCGACGGAAGCCCTTCGGCTGAAATCTCGTCGGCATCCATGTCGAGCAGCGCCGTGTACTTGCGCACCAGCACCTTCGGATTGACGCCCGGCATCTGAAGCAGGTACGGGATGCCGCGCTCCATGTTGGCGAGTTCGGCGGCCTTGTTCGGCCGGCCGGACGAGCCGCCCTGAATATCAAGCATCAAATCCTTGACGATCTGCTCGCGGCCGCCTTGCAGGCCGGGCCACGTAGCGCCTGGCCCAACGATCTCCGCGACCGTATCCTGTGATAGCTCCATCAAACAAAGCTGGCCGAAGCCGCGGCCCAATTCCGTCAACAGGTCGTCGAGATCATCCACATTGTCCGCCAGCGACGCATTGCGCGACTGCTCGGCGATCGAACTCTCGGTCGCGGTAGAGTCGGACGTGCCGCCAAGGTTGGCTTCCTGCGTGCCGACACCGCGCAGCACGTCCATGTAGAACGGGCTGACGTCATACAAGTTCGGATCGATCGGTGCCCCCTTGATCGCCATCAAAAGCTGATTGACGTCCTGCCCCGGCTTGATCGACTTCAATTCCAGGATGGAGTGCGCCGGCGCGGTCGCCAGCAAATCCTTGTCGGTCTTTTCCAGCGCGCCTTTAGCGGCGGCGTACTTCGGCCGGTTAGCCATCCGGTGCTCTCGCAGCGACTCGCGCGAGCGGTTCATCTCTGCCTGCGGGTGCCGCAGCAGCCACACGTCGGACGGGGGATATAGGTCGTCTTCGCTCTCGACCTCGTTGAACACGAGCGGGAACGTCGTCCAGAACCGCTCGATCTTGACGTCCGGTTCCTTCGGCGCGACGATAAAATCGTGGTAGCCTTCGCACACGACGAAGACCTGCCCGTTCTCCTTGTCCTGCACACGATAGAGCCGCGCCAGCGACTTCGCCTTTTCGGAGTTCTTGTCGCCGTCAGCCGGCTTGTGCGCGGTAAAACAGCCGGTTATGTCGACGCCGTAGTCCGTCTTCACCTTCTCCGGCGTCTTGTCGAACTTGCGCGCGACCCATCGCGCGCCGGTGAACGTCTTCAGGTGCTTGCAGTCAAGGTCGACGATGATGTCCTTGGAGCGCGGGAAGTCGAATAGCGGCCCCTCGCGGGCGATGACCTCGACCTGCCGCTGCAACTGCTCAATGAGCAACCGCAACTCCTCCGCTCGCGCGGAATCTTCCTCAATCTTTCCGGCTTCCGCGGCCTCCATGCCGGCGGCGATCTTCTTGACCTGATCGGTCGCATCGTCGATCTGCGCGTCGATCTCCGGGCTGCGCTCCAAATCGCGCTGGAACGCCAGTTCGACGTAGCCGGCGCCGCAGACCTTCGTGCGCCGGACCAGCGCCTTCATCTGCTGCTTGAAACCGTTCGCCTGCTCGGCGGTGAAGTATCTCCACAGAAGCTCTACCGACTTGCCGATCTTGTCGACGCGAGCGATATATTCCTGTGCCTGCTGCACTTCCTGCACGAGCGCGGCCGCGTTCGGGTCCGGCTGCCACATTGGATCGGGCGCTTGCTGGTTGCCAGCCGGATCGATCATCGTCGGCTGCTGTGTTGCCACAAGCGCCGCCTGGTAGGTGTTCGGGTCGCCGTCCCAAAGCTGGAACATCAGCTTCTTGCGCCGGCTCGCGAGCAATCGCGGATCCTTGGCGTAAAGCTGTGAAACGCACTGGTTGATGTGGCGGTTGACGATCGGCACGACGTAACTGTCGCCGTCGACCCACGTCTTCTCCGCGGTGCCATCGACCGCGATCTTCATACACTTATCCATGCGGTCGAACGCAGGCTTGTGGTGCTTCGCGGCCTTCTTAATCTTCTCAAGCCACTCGTTGACGAGGTTCTTGCGCGCCTCCGGCACGTCCGGCTTGTCGCCGGAATACGAGTCGCCTGTTCGCGCCTCGGCAGCCCGCGGCGCGTCCTTGAACTCTGTCGTGGGCGACTCGCCTACCATCCGGCCGCGCTCCGTTCGCGCTTTTCACGCCTGGTCCGGACGGCGGTCTGCCGCAGAATCCAGTTTATGGAACCAACGCGAACGACATTATTATCATCTTTCGACACTTCGGTCGAGGGCTTGTGCTGCTTGACCAGCCCGAGCCCGATCCACGACAGCCAGTCCACGAAGTCGTCGTTCGGACCCTTATCGAATTGCAAAATCTGCTGTTTTGCGCTCTGCCACCACGGCGCGAAGCGCGGAAAACGGACCTTTTTCGACGCAAGGCGCCCTTGGATGGCCCGCGCCCGCGTACGCTTGTCCTTCGACGGCACCACCGGATCAACCGGAACATAGACTCGGTCCTCGTCCATCCGCTTGTGTAGAAACGGGCCGAAAGACTTGGAAATGAGCTCGGACTCCATCCACCAATACGCCGGATCGTGGGTCTTCATTTGCAGCAGCAGCTCCTCGACCGTGCGGTCGGTCTCCATGCGTTCCCAAACGATGTCCGGCATAACCCAAATAGTGTCGCGCTCGTCAAGCCCGACGCAACCGAGCACAGTGTAGTCGCGTCCCTGCTTAACCGACACCGCATGGTCCGACGCGCCATACTTCACAAGGTTGTCCGGCAATTCGTGCAGGTCATACTCGACCAGCCAGTCGGCCTTGAAGTAATCGCCGTCATCCTGGCCGGGGCGGCCCATGACCAGTGCATTGAACGTCTCCGGCTCGCCAAGCTTCCAGCGCGCGAAGTGCGGAAGGTCTTTGTCTTCCTCCCACAGCGCGACCATCGGCTTGCTGCCGAACGCGCGGATGACGGTAGGGTCGGTCTGCGCCGTCAGGTGCAGCCCGAGAGCATCTGCGAGGCCCTTGTCCTGAATGACGCCGGAGATGTTGAGATACGACCAGTCGTCGGCGATGCCGATGAATCGTTTGTTGCGCTCCGGATGCGCCGGGTCGCACAACCGGCCGATCAGGTCGTCGAAATTCCAGCGGGTGTGGACGACAAGGAACCTGGTCTTCTTCGAGCCGCGCGAATAGGCGACCGAGAAGAACCAGCGCCACATCTCCTCGCGGTAGGCCGGCGACTGGACCTCCTTGTCGTCCTTGATCGGGTCGTCGATGAAAAAGTAGTCCGCGCCGCGTCCCGTGACGGTGCCGCCGGCGCCGACAAAGAATATCGTACCAGCCTTGGTTGTCGTCATCGCCGACTTGGACTTCGAGCCGGTCTCCAACTCGAAGTCGGGGAACACCTGGCGGAACTGCGGCGACAAGACCACGCGGCGGAACATCGCGCCGAGTTCGTCGGCGCGGGTCTCGTTATAGGTCGCGACAATTATCTTGGCTCGTGGCTTACGTCCAAGAATCCACGCCGCGCCGTAGATCGATGTATGCCACGTCTTGCCGTGCTGCGGGGGAATTGACACGGCGGCCTTGCGCGTCTCGCCGCGCTCGATGCGCTCGATCAGGTCGCATAGCAGCCGGCCGTGGCGAGTGTCCTGATACTCCGAAATCGTGGAGTCGTCGGGATCGACCTGATCGGCGATCATGAAGTGCATGAACTTGAACAGGCTCGCGTGCGCTTCCTTCGCCGCCAGGATACGGCGGACGGCGCGAATCTGCGTGTCGATATCGGTTAGCTGTTCGGTCACTTTGCCGTTTTCGCTTTCACATACTCAAAAACACATTTTACTTCGTCCTCCGACGCGCCCTCACCAGGATGCAGCGCTTCCGACAGCCACGACAGCAGCCGCGCGCCGTCGTACGTGCCGTCACCGTTGGCGCACGCCTCCTCAAGTGTCTTCGCTTTGCGCGGATCGGTCACGCTGCCTCCTTCCCCGGATCGAACACCGACACCCACGGCATTGCCGCCGCGCCGGCCGCCAATGGCTGGTCGCCCACCTTGACGCTCCACCGCGACGTGATGCCGTACCTTGGGTGAACAAACCAAAGTGATTGCGCCGGCTCAGAGGGAGATGCGCGCAACTGGTTCTTGCCATATTCGCAAGGCCCCTTCAAACAGTTCGATACAATCGCCCGTGGCAGCCACAACTCTTGATGAAAATGCCCGAGCACGAGCATGTCGTACGCCATGCGCGCGGTGTCGGCGTAGCCGCGGACCTTGACCTCTCCGCGCATGATCGGCCCGATCGACCCAATGATGCCGTCGCCGCCCTTTACGCCGAGCATATCGCCGTGCATCAGGAAGTAACGCTGCCCGAAGACGCGGTAGAGCACTTCGTTCGACGGCCGGATGTCGAACTGCACGCGATCATCGCGCGCAAAATCCCGCTGCAACAGCTTATAGATCAGCCAGTCGAAGTTCTTGTAGACGTACCTTTTGAATTCCGGCCGCGCGGTGCCGCGGCCGTGGTTGCCAGCGACACACGGAACATAAATGTGGCCGAACGCATCCGCCATCTGCCCGAGCGCCCAATGCAGCACGTCGCGCACGCGCAGCACTTGCGGAAGAATCTCGCATTCGTCGGTCTTCAGGAGTTCGTCGTGCAGTCCGCCGGACACGAAGTCGCCGACAAGGTTAACTACGGCGCCGGGATACGTGCCCGGACCGTACTCTTTAGCGAGCGAGATCACGCGCTCGACCAGCCGGCGAGCGCGCTTCTCCATGATATCCATGTTGTATTCGTTTACCCCATTAAGTTCGGCGCGCGACACAACCTCGCCGGCGTGCCAGTCGGCGAACGTGCAGACCGGGACTTCCGGCGTCGCGCCGGTGCGCCGCTTCGTGGCGTCGACCAGCCAGGGGGGCGGGTCTTTCGGCGCCGATGCGAGCACGCCGAGCATACGCGACACTTCGCTTTCGCCGATGTTGCTGCGGTGCTGTTCCTTCAGCTCACGCTCAAGCCGCGCTTTCTCATCGCGCAGCCGGATTATCTCGCGGTCCTTCGCATCGCCGCCGGGCTTGTATCCGGTGCCGTCTTTGCGATAGCCGACGATTGTCGCTACCACAGTTTCGCTACTTTCTACACGGTGCGCAGCTTTGAACCGCTCGCGCACCTGACCGCGCGTCCATCCAGTGTCGTCGGCTATCTGCTGAATGGACTTTCCGGCGGCGCGCAGCTTGACGCAGCGCCGTATGTCCGAGTCAGTTATTGGCTTGCGTTTGCCACCTGCATGTTTTGGCATCAAACCTCCCTATTAGACAACCAATTCAGTAAAGCAAAAACACCTGCCGGCACGACGGTCGCGAAGACGCCGCCGATCCAAAGGCCGAAGCGCCGCACTAAGTAGTAGTCGGCGACGCCAATCTCTACCGCGGCCAAACGCCCGCGATCCTCTTTGCTGTCGGCTATCATATCGCCGATGGCGCGCACGACACCTGCCATGCGCAGATTCAAGTCGTCCATCTTATCGTCCATGCGGTCGAGCTGCCGCTGCGCGGCGTTCGCTTGCCCATGCAACGATGTGATCTGCGCGCGAAGCTGACCGACTGCTTCCGAAACCTGGTTGATGCCGCCGGACACGTCAGTAAAACTCATCAATGATAATTATCCCGCTCCCGCCGTTACCTCCCGCCTGGACACCCGCCGCGCCACCGGCGCCGCCAGCGGGCACGGTGTAAATGTATGTTGCCGCGGGACTGTTGATGATTAACTCGACATATTCTCCCGCTCCCCCGCCGGCGCCAAGCTGGTTGTCGCCGCCTCCCCCGCCACCACCACCAGAACCGGAGTTTGCCACCGCCGCCGCGCCCGCAGAGCTGCGGACCGAGCCGCCGGAACCACCAAACACGCTGGACCCGCCGAAGCCGCTGACACCAGCCGCAGCGGCGTTGGCCCAAGCTGGCCCCGGATTGCCTGCCATCCTAAAAGACGCAGCACCACCGCCGCCGGAGCCGCCGGCGCCGCCGCTTGCGCCGCTTGCGCCGCCGGAGCCGCCACCGGAACCGGGATTAGCGTTTATGGCATTGAAAATAGTAGCGGCACCATTAGCGCCATTATTGGTGATCGCAGCGCCGCCGCCGCCACCGCTGCCAACCATGCGAACACGAAGCTGCCGGCAGCCCGCCGGGGTTGTATATGTTGCTGCCCCTCCACTCAATAAAACTTGACGAGTAGGTAGTGTCTTTGCGTCCGCCGCGAGCTTCGCCGCCGTGACGTTCGCGTCAAGAATCTTCGCGGTCGTCACCGCATCGGCCGCGAGCTTCGCCGCCGTGACGTTCGCATCGAGAATCTTCGCGGTCGTCACCGCATCGGCCGCGAGCTTCGCCGCCGTGACGTTCGCGTCAAGAATCTTCGCGGTCGTTACGGCATCGGTGCCAAGCTTCACCGCCGACACCGCGGCGTCCTGCAACTTCGCAGCCGTCACGCTCGCGTCAATGATGTTCGCCTTGGCCTGCGCCGCTACGCTTACGTCCCACGAGATCGTTGGGGTGTTCGTAGCGACACGCTCGGCAGTCAAGTCTGCATGGGCGGCCGCTACGATATATTCACCAGCGGCCGGCGCTCGCGCGGTAAGCGCGGTCTGCGTTTCGTTGTCGAGTTCGGTGATCGCTGCCTGGACGGTGGTGGCGACGATCGTTCCAGCCGGCGAAAACGCGATGTTGATAGCGCTGTTCACCGCAGCGACGAAGTCCGCGAGCAGCGACCAGCGCACAGCAGCCAGGTCGTCGGTGAACGAGCCGGACAGGTGCGCGATCTTGCAAATATACAGCTTCGCCGCGAAGAACACCGTAGCGTTGACGGAAAAGTTTACGCCGGTGGACCACGCGACCGGCGGCGTGAAGCCAAGGCTGAGCGTCGGGCTCAGTTGTGCGGTTCCGACGATGTAGGGCGCCAGTGTGCCGTCGTCGGCCTGAAGGAGCGCGAGCTTCGCCAGTAGCTGGTCGATCGTGATCTTGATCGAGTTGTATTCCAGATCGACTTTGTCGGCCAGCAGGGGCGTCGCCGGAGTCAACGCCTGCTGATTCTGGAAGTTGAACTGACGATTATAGGGCGGCGGCTGTGCCAACGGGGTCTACCTTGATGATGGGCGGCCGCTGGCGAGGCGCGGGTGCTCGGGCCGTTGGATAATCTACGTTGTCTTTCTCCAAAAGTCTACGTATTAGACACTTCGCTCAACGCGTGTAGCCCCACGTCACCGTCGCGGTGATCGCGAACGCCGACAACCAATAGCTCACGTCGGCCCAACTTCCGCTGAGCGCCCACCGGCCGGCGGTCAACACGTACAGCGACATGATGAGGTAGTTGAAAATCTTGGGGTCAAGCAGAAACGCCATTTTTCATTTTCCCTGTTATTCGACAAATGTCGAAAAGGTCCGCCAGCGCCAAAAAATTTCCCGAGTCGGCTCCGCGAATGGCGGCCGCGGCGAGCCAACCCCCTCCCCAGGGGGCGGGTGCTGGCCTGGCGACACACTCAATGCCGCGCCGTGCCGTTGTCACCGCCTTAGCTGGGCGAGGATCAATCATATATGTCCGTTGTTTCTGCGCCGATAGACGGCTTTCCATGCTGCAAAACCCCGCGCGTCACGTCCTTTGCGCTGCTGCCACGCTCACGCTCTAGCCGGTCAACCAGGGTCCGGAGCTCGTCGATAGATTGATCGGTCAGAGGCCGTGAGCCGTCGCGCGGCGCGTCCTGACGCGGCGCCACATAGCCAGCTCGGTCGAGCAGCGAGTTAGCTGCCTGCACCCGCACGCCGGCCGGCGCCGTCTCGTCTTTGACAGTCTTAACCAGGAACCGCGAGGCGACGGCCGCGCCGGCGACCAGGGCGCGCTTTATCTCAATGTCAATTGCCGCGGCGATGCGCCGGGCGTGCATCATCTCCCATCCGGCCGTCGCCGCGTCCGATTCCGCGTACCCCGATTTTAGGGCCGCGGCCGTTGGCTCACCCCCTTCGACTAATGCAGAAACGAAAGCCCGCTCTTTTTTGGAAAGCTTCAATGTGGTTATGTCGTTGCGGTTCATGGCGACAATCTACGCGCCCTCGCGTCATTCGACAATATTCTACATTAGGCGTTGACAATTGTAGAATGTTGTGCACATTGTCGTTATACGCGGGGCAATCCCGCGCCGCTTATAGGTGACACATGACAACACGCACCATCGCCGGCCTCGCCTTCACCACCGAAAGCCCATCACGCTATCGCGCACTTGCGCAGCCAGCTATCACCATCACATTCGAAAATCCTGGCTGGTCTCTCTATGATGGTAAACAATCTTCCCGCTATCGCAGCCTAGTCGCAGCCGCGTCGCGCTTGCGCCACGCAATCGACGTTGCGAGCGGCGCCTTGCAACATCGCACAACAGACTAACGCCAATGCGCACCCTAGACCTGGACTCCCTCGAATGCCTTCCGGCTTTTGAGCCAATGCATGTTCGCAGAAGCAGGGATGACGCGCCACCGCGCGCCGACCACGCGCAAGAGCGCAAGCGGCCATGGCGTGAACATCGCCGTGATCGCAATGTCGAATCATCAGAACACAACGGAGAGACACATGCGAACCTTTAACCAGAAATGGAAAGCAAGCTACTCCACACTTTCATGCTCTTGCTGGATCGAAGGCGATGAATCGCACATTCAACTGCGCTACCCGCGCCACACAAAACTGGGCGCAAGAATCGCCATTGGCCTCCCGGACCCCGCGCGGCCGGTACTCGCAAACTATTTGCGGCAAGAGCTCGGACTACCCCGGGGCGATAACGCGACTCCTGTTTCATTCGTTGGAGTGTAGCGCCATGCCGATAACTAGCATCAGCATACACGGTTTCATCGTCGGCCAAATTTGGCAGCCCGGCTGCGGCGAATGCTTCAAACCGCTCTGCTACAACATCGCGCGGCAGGACAAACTTTGGTCCGAGCCGGGAACACTCCGCGACCATGTGCTCTGCGCAGTGAATGACGGTGACTTTCAGCACGCAACGCTTGCGCAAGCGGATCTCGTAATCGAACGGCACCAGGGCAATCGGCGCGTCATTCGATCGTGGTCGTTGTCGCGCTTTCCATCGGTCGCGGATTGCTTGCATCCAGACGGTGACGATTGGTGTCCCCCGTGCGATTTGGAGGATTGAGCCATGCCTGAATTCATTCTCAACCACGGCACGCCACAAGCATCGGAACAATACTGCGCGCTTGATCCGTTCACGCGCGGCTATGTGGAGGCGATGTTTTTCACGGAAACCGGCGACTTGGAAGACGGCGAACTACAGCACGCAAACGTCGCGGAGCTGGCCCCGGAATCATGGGAATGCATAGCCAAAGACTGCGCGGCGTTCCAGGCGACGGACGCTTTCAAATCGCAATGGTTTGATTATGAACACGCCGGCCGCGATTTTTGGTACACGCGCAACGGCCACGGCTGCGGATTTTGGGACGGTGACTGGTCCGAGCCGCACGCAACGGCCCTCACGGAAGCCGCTAGGCAATTCGACTTCATAGACCTGTACCGCGGCGGCGATGGACTGATTTACCTCTACTGACTTGTCGAATCATCAGAACACAACGGAGAGACATAATGACAAAACCAGACCTTAGCACCGCTTCACACCCATACTCAAGCGATCTTGCCGCCGCTCCGCCATTACCAACGGCCCCGGCGGCCGCTGTTGTGGGCCGCGCGCTACTTTCCGCCGCGGTCAATGCCGTGGCCCGCGCGGCGGCGGATCGCAAGTCGATTCCGATCTTGGCCAATGTCTTGCTACAGGCAACGGGCGCCGGATTGATCCTGCGCTGCAGCGATCTGGACCGGGAGATTTCCTGTCCGGTGGCCGGCGCCGTGGCGCCCAATTTCGCCGTGACGGTTCCGGCTCACGTGCTGGCCAAGGTCTTGAAGGAAGCCAAGGCGGGCGATACCGTGACGATCACGGCCGGTGCCAGCATGGCGGTTCTCGACTTCAGCGGACTCAAGGTCATGCTGAACACTCTACCAACAGTTGATTTCCCGCAGATTGTCGCCGGCTCGTGGGCGCACGAATTCACTCTCCGCACGGCTGATTTTGTCCGCGCCTTGAAACGGACTGAGTTCGCTATCTCGACGGAGGAAACCCGGTACTATCTCAATGGCGTATTTATGCACAACGGCGCTCCCGGCACACTGCGCTTCGTGGCGACCGATGGCCACAAAATGGCGATAGCCGATATCGCCGCTCCGGAGAGCTCCGCCGGAATGCCGGGCGTCATCGTTCCCCGCCAAACCGTTGCGGAACTGATCTACGCGGCGCGCGGCAAGGGCGCGCCGGAAACTGTCACGATCAGACTCGGCGACGGCCTGTCACAATTCGTGATCGGCGATATCGTCATCACATCCAAGCTGATTAATGGCACATTTCCCAACTATGCGCGCGTAGTTCCGTCCGGCAATGACAAGCGAATGACAATCGCTGTCGAGTCGCTGGATACCAGCATCAAGCAAGTGATGATGCTGTCACCGGAGCGCGGCCGATCCGTCAAACTGAGCATGACGGACTCCCGGTTGCGCCTCTGCAGCATGGACCCTGATACCGGTTCAGCATCGGCCGATCTGGCGTGCGACTACGCCAGCGACCCGATGGATATCGGATTCAACTCCGAATACCTCCGCAGCATCCTGGCCAACGTCGAATCCGACTCGGTCGCTTTCATGCTTGCCGATTCCGGTTCGCCCGCGCTGATCCGTGGTGCCGGCGATGCGGATAGGGGCGTCAGTTTTGTCCTGATGCCGAAGCGCATTTAACGACCGCGCCTTTATCTCGCCTGACTTGTCGAATCATCCGAACATAAAGGAAAGACACATGGCTCACTTTCGCGGAACTATACAAGGCGCACGCGGCGAAGCATCACGACTCGGCGGCAAATCATCCGGTTTGCAGATAACAGCGGCATCATGGCAAGGCGCGGTGTGCGTCGATCTTTACGAAAAGGACGGAGTGGACATGGCACGCATTTGCCTTGCGCTGCACACCAACGGCGCAGGCTCACATCACGAAATCTACAACGGGCCAATCAGAGGTACGCGCGCATGACAACAGCCCTGTACCACGCCGCCCGCTGGCTCGCCTTCGCCGCGTACATGATCGCCTTAACCGTCCTCGCCACATCATAGGGAGTCTAACAGCCATGACACTTTATCTGCGCACGGTTGACAAAGACCGTAAGAGCTACAACGGATTCAAGTGGCCCCGTAAAATTGGCTCCATCGTCAAGGCGCCGGACTGGCAACCGGCCGCATTGTGTGGCAACGGACTCCACGGGCTGCCATGGGGTCAAGGCGACTTATCTTTGCTCAATCTCCACGCTGATTCTGTTTTCCAGGTTGTCGAATATACAGGTTCCGCTGCTATTGACCTCGGCGGAAAGCATAAATTCCCTGAATGTACGCTCTTGTTCGAAGGGGCGCGTGATAAGGCCGCTGCACTCCTCGCGGCAGCCGCGCCGCGCAATCTTGCGATTCCGTTTTTAATAGCGACGGCTGACGACGACGGCACCGCGATGGCTGGCCCCTACGGCACCGCGATGGCTGGCCCCTACGGCACCGCGACGGCTGGCGACAACGGCACCGCGAGAGCTGGCAGCTACGGCACCGCGACGGCTGGTTACGGCGGCACCGCGACGGCTGGCGACAACGGCACCGCGACGGCTGGCATCCGCGGCACCGCGACGGCTGGCGCCTGCGGCACCTTGATGCTTAAATTTTTCGACGGCTCGCGCTATCGCCACGCCATTGCCTACGCCGGCGAAAATGGAATCGAAGCGGATAAGCCGTACAAGTTGAACAGCGCGCACGCATTCATTCCGGCTTGACAAATAAACAAGCCCGTGCGCGTATGAGCGCACGGGCCGAAAGCCCGAAACTTGGCCGAAACCGTTCCGGTCAGTCGGCTACCACACTGCTAGGTCCAGGGGCCGCGCGTGCATGTCCAGGGCGCAAGCCTAAAGACGCGCGGGGCCGTCTAGGTTCGGTCATTTCGCGCCTGGATCGCTCACAGCCCGAAAGGCAAAAACCGATGCGCAAGCAAACCTACGTGACGACTCGCCACACGACCGTCCAGGCCAGCGATGCGCTGGCGGCGCAAACACCAGATATCCGTATGCAATTTGAAATTGTGACGGAGCAGAACAAAATGGCGCTGGTCGATGGCTGGCTGCCGCTCGACCTCGCAAGGTGCCTCGTCCGGCATTTCGCCCGCTAGACACCCGGCAAACGTACCAAAAGCCCCGGTTAACGCCGGGGCTTTTCATTATCTTTCACAGCGTCAATAACAATCTGCTTAGCCTGCGACAAATAGCCGCGTGACCGGTAACAGTCTGACAAATACCAATCGCACAATACATCATATCCTGCCGCTTCCATGCATAACCTGACATGGAAGTCCCGCGACGTGCCGTATGCGCCGCTGGTACTGGCGCTTAAATTGCATTTAGCCATATCCGCCTTCACGTCATCGGCGCAAGCCGAAAGCGTAAAAGCCAGTGCAGCGAAATAAATGGCGCGCATTTAACCCCCCATTGCACTGACTCTCGCCGCCTCCCCCGCCTTAGTCAACCGCCACAAGTACCGCGGCTCCATAGTCGGCTGCTGTGCCGCATGCAGCCGATTATCGTACGCGCCGTTAATCCCGCGCTCGACCAGGGCGCGCCTAACCGCCCTCTGATATAGCGTAGCGTGCAGGCTGTTGCGCGTCAGCTCGGCCGCGCGGCCGAGCTCCGCGGCGCCGTACCACTCCCCCGGCGCCATGGCCGCCAAAAGCCGTTCCAGGCACGGCACGGATGATCGCACCGCACGCCGCGCCGCCGCTGCTTCGCGCCGCCTCGCGTCACGTAGCGCCGCCGCTGCCAGTTGCAAGCGCCGCCGCTTGTCCTCCCGCGCCTTCTTAAGCCTCCGCCAATGCCACAGCCCCGCGGCGCTCCCCGGCGGCAGCCGCGGCCGCCGGCGGGCTAGCGACGCCGGGTCGATCGGCCGCCGCGCCCGCCGCAGCAATTTCTCAAGAATGCTTTTAGCTCGTTTTGCCAAGGTTTTGGTTTTCCGGTTTTGGCCGCCGCTATTCTGAATCAAATGGAATCCGTGCTGCATTGGCTTTAACTTTTAGGCTCCTATTTTGTTTGGGCATTTCATTTCCCTCCCCTTAAGGGGGGAGGGGAAAATGAGAATTTGGTGCCGGGCCAAAAAAGCATATTCTCATTTATGATAATTTGAACGATATACCGTTGAATACAAACGAGTTTATAAAATGAGAATATTCTCACGGATGATATTATCGGCAAAATTTGGCATGAGAATATCGCTATCTTTTTTTGTAGATTCTCATCGATATTCTCATGATATTTTCTTTTATTATCGAAGAAAACAGGGGGTTTGTCCCCGCCTAAATTTTTAATATCCATGCTGCTTACGCCAGCGCCCAACGGCCGTGCTTGATCTTTTTTAGGTACGCTTTCTCGACGATTGCCTTCATGTGGCGGTACAGGTGTGAGTGGCTGACGTCCGAAACATTCTCCTTAACGAAGGCAATATCGAAATCGAAATCTGCCGGCGCCGCCCCGGTCTCCTCGCAGGCGTCATATATCGCGAGATCAATGGCTTCGAACACGGTTGATTCAACGGGCGTCAGTTCCAGCCGCTCGAACTCGCTGGCGGTCAGCCATTCGATCACGCACGATCTGATCGGGTCGCCGTCCTGATCCCGGCCGAGTTCCAGGACTTTCAGCCGGAAGCGGTAGCGAACGCCGGTTTCCTCGTCACGTTCCTTGCCCGCGGTCAAAAACCCAGGCTCGACAAGAATGCTGGTGTCGATGTTCCCTGAAAGAACGGAGTGGCCGCGCGGCCCGTTCTTGGCATTCTTGCCGGTGTGGTGAATGTAGGCGAAGGTACAGCCTAGGTGCTGGGATAAGGCGGCGCCGCTACTGATCGCCTCCGACATTTCCTTGGACGAGTTTTCGTCGAAGCCTGGCGCCGCCTGCGACAGCGTATCAACGATTATCAGGCGGCACGGCACGCCAAACTCTGCTTCGGCCGCGCGCACCTGATCCTTCATAAGGGCCATATCAGCGCCAAGCCGCACGTTCAGCCGCCCGTGGACTATGCGTAGCGGTACGCGCGCGCCCTCCCCTACCGGCCGGTGCCGGTGCAGCGCTGCCAAGCGGTTCTTAAAGCGGTCTTGGCCCTCAAGCGCGAAGTAGACCACAAGGCCCTGCTGTGTGCGCCGCCCCTGGAACTTCGCACCGCGGGCGATGCTGTAGGCCATGTCGAGCGCGACGAATGTTTTGCCGCTTCCCGGCGCGCCGTAAATGACGGCCATGTTCTTCTGGTTCAGCAGGCCCTTTATGAGGTAGTCGTTCGTCGTGACGGCGTCTCGCGCATCGGTGAAGTTGTATGCGCGGAGCTGGCCCGGTGGTGCTTTTGAGGCGTTTGCCAAACTCTCGCGCGGGTGCCCCACGTCGATCTCTACCGCCTCGAAATCCGCTGCTGCACTGGCAATCCCCGGCGGCAGCTTCCCATATTTATAGGCGTGGGCGACCTTGTCTGCGAGTTCGCCCGGATCCCATATCGGATGGGCCTTGGCCTCGTTCCAGTGATTGCGCATAAGTTCGGCGCACTGCGGCTCGCTGATGCCGAAGTCCTTCACGCGGCACGCCACGCGGAACGTGGTCGTATCGCCGCCCTGCCCATAGATGGCCTTAGGGGATCGGTGGACCAGCCACTCGATCGATCGCCGGATTGCATCCGGTTCGTCGAGGTCTACCAGCGGCAGCACATCGCGCTCCACTGGCCGCGGCCCCGCGGCGCATGCCTTCAGCAGCCATTCCGGGGCGTCGAGTGGTTCCTGCTCGCGCGTCCAGCGGTAGGGCACGCCGCCGATGATAGAGCCAGCGGCGACGACAAATCCCTTATCCGATCTGATGTCTAGCCCTGAGCCGAGCACTTCGGCGCGCGACGGGATGTAGAGCCCTGGCGGCTTCTTGTAGAACAGGTGCTGGCCGCCGGTCGGGCTTACCGATGCCCTTGTTTCGGTGCTTAGGCCCAATAAATCGGTAAGGCTCTCAAGTGATTGCACTCCCTGCTTTCCGTTCTTCGTGTCAACGTCGAGCACAAGGAGGCCGTCTGTCAGCAGGCCGATGTTGTTGTCGAGCGATTCACCTGTGGCGGGGCAAGACCACGCATCGTGGACCTTCTCCGGGTCGTTTGTCGCTTGATTCGGCCAGTCCTCTATGGCCGGCAGCTTGGAGCCAATACGCAGCTTGAAAACGCGGAAGCCTTGTTGCGCAAGGGTTACTGCCCGGTCGCGCATCGTGTCGCTCTGCGGCATGCCGGAGCTCGCCCCCTGATGTCTGATTTTGTCGAAAGACTGTTGACAATGTCTCAGACATGGCCGCATATTGTCAACATAGTTCGTCGAAGCAGTACATGGCAGGGAGGGCAGCACATGAAAATCACGGACATACTCTTCTTCATATTTGTGTTTGTGCAAGTGATGCTGTTTGTATACGTCATCGCAATGCTGATCCGATGAGCACGATCGCAATAGCGGGAATTATGCTGTTATCCTGCTTTATTTGTTTAATTTTATGCGCTGCTTTAATCGTGTGGATTGATGGGTCCGAGGGGACGCTCCGATGACCGATCGCACCCTTTCTCAAATCTGCCAAGAGGCCAGAGCGGCGCGAGCAGTGCTTGCGCGCTTCCGGCCGCTCGTCGAGGAATTCCTGGCGAAGCAGACGATCTCGCAGACATCGTTCTCGGTGAAGGCGGCCGGTAATACCGACTTCGTGCGGCACATGCGCGCCGGGCGCCGCGGGTTCCACACGGCCACCGTCGACAACGTGCTGAAGTTTATCAGTGAGCACGCTGAATAACTTTGCGGCTTTTGTCTGTTTACTTCGGTATACGAGTCGTGCTTATGACACACGCAAGGGAGACTCATCATGACGGACATCAAGCAGGAACTCGCCGCGGAAGCGGTAAAGATCGTTACCAGCACCAAGCGCGCGGCTTATGGCAAGCCGGAAGACAACTTCGCTCGCATCGCGCGGATGTGGAACGCGCATTTCTCAAACATCGCGCCGAGAGACGCGAATGGAACGCAACTCGCCGGGGGCATCCATCCGCGCGATGTCGCGTTGCTCATGATCCTGATGAAGGTCGCGCGCCTTGCTGAAACGCCGGATTACCGCGACAGCGTCGTCGATATTCTCGGGTATGCGCTCTGCTACGGCGAGATGGTGCTGCCGGCGGTGACTGCGACTTCGCGCCCAACATTGCGCTGGCAGACGGCGAGCGAGCTTGCCGCCGAAGAACTTGCGAAGAAGCCTTGTATCACTGAGCAGGATCGTCTCGACCGCGCACAGGAGACCATGTCACCGGAAGCCGAGAACGCCTTGCGCGAGTACCGCGCGGCGTACGGCAAGCGGCACCCTGCATGACTAACATCCTAACACTCGATCTTGGCACCACCACCGGCTTTGCAGTTGGCCGCCCCGGCGCGTCGTCGAGCGGATCGTGGCCGCTCAAGCCGGCCCGCGGTGAAAGCGCCGGCATGCGCGGCGTGAAGTTCATTCGCCAGCTCGATAAGCTGCAATCCGAATTGGGAATCAGCTTCGTCTTCTACGAAGAAGTGAAGCGCCACGCCGGCACCTACGCCGCGCAGGTCTACGGCGGCCTGGCGCAAACGCTGATGACGTGGTGCGTGCAGAATAACGTAGAGTACGCCGGCGTCCCGGTCGGCACGATCAAGAAGTGGGCGACCGGCAAAGGCAACGCCGACAAGGCAGCTATGATGAATGCGGCGCGTTGCTGGGGATATGAGCCGGGCGACGACAACGAGGCCGACGCAATCGCGATATTCGAGATGAAGTGCACGGAAGGCTACTGCGGGGTGCAGCCAGAACAGAGAGAGGAACAGTTTAAATGAGCCGATGCTACATTTTTGACATCGACGGGACGCTCGCGGACCTTTCGCATCGCTTGCCGTTAATTCAGCAGACCCCGAAGGACTGGGACGGCTTCTTCGCTGCCTGCCCGGATGACGCCCCGATCCAGCACATGATCAATCTTGCAATTGACGTGGCGCTGGCTGGCGCCAGGATCATCTACATCTCCGGCCGCAGTGACCAGTGCCGAGAGGCAACCGAGGACTGGTTGCGCCGCCACGCCCTGCCCGGAGGGGCACCGTTACACTTCACAACCCCCCTTACCAGTGGTAGGCTGTAATGAAATCATCGTTTGCGCAAACATTTCTAGATGCTTCCAAGAATGAAAAATCAAAAGATCGAATTTTTGCTGCGCACGCGACCACGAGGAACATCACAGATGAGAAGGGTGATTCGGTTGAGGGACCGCGCGTACTTGTGGTCGTGCCCTACGATCCAGACTTGGGTCCAAGTGGGCAAACGTCAGTCCTCCTCGTAAATTCTGAATTGAGAAAAGAACTAACGAGTCTTTTGAGCCCTACGAATGACGCGAAGGATGCCCTCCTTGCTGCAATCAGCGAGCAATCAAAATCAAACGTCGATTTCGAAACGGAAATTTCGTCCGCGTTTACGAGCGGGGACGATGTTTTCGTCGCGCTAGGGCGCGTTCGGGATGAAGTTCAAAAACAAAAGGACTCCATTTTTTCCGATATTGAGTACGACAAGGTGTTCAACGAGAAGGTCATGACCGCTCTTGGAACAAAGGGTCTGAAGGATGCGATAGAAACATATATCCGTACTTATAACGAATTGCTGGATGGCTCCACTTTCTTCAAGAAAGGAATGTTTGTTTACTACAATGCTGGGCAAATTGCAGACAGCCTTGCAAAAAACGGGTTCTTTGATGCCAAGCACTCCGTCCACCTAAAGTCAGAGGGGAAGGATGTCGAGATCAATACACAGGAAGAACTTGAAGAAGTGATCGCCAAAGAAAAGGAATTGATACTCAAAGACAAGAAATTACGAACCAGCTTCGAAGGAGTCGCCAAGCAACTTCAACGCAATGCTGAACTGCGAGATTTCTGCCGTTACCTGCAAACCAACGACGGCTTACTATCGAGAATGAATAACCCAGAAAAATTAAAGGAAGACGTACTCAAGTCATATCTTAAAGTGAACGAGTCGTTATTCACAGACTTGCTCGCCAAGCGGGACAAGGCACAGAAGCGCGCAGCAGAAATCGCCGAGGTTGTGAAGATGTGGCGCGAGATCGGCATGCCATGCGCGCAAGTGGCCGAGGGAGATTTCTGATGACCGGCGAAGAACTGCAAGCCATCTACGATCTGCTATTCGACGACCACGAACGGGGGACTATGACGAATGAATCCGAAACGGAAACTACCCTCCTCGCCCGTCTTAACGCCGCCGCGCGTCGACATCAACGTGGAGAACGAATACGGGTTCCCGCTGTTCCTGCTGCGCAAGCTGTGGGTGCCATCCACGAGCACGAAAAAGACGGCTTCTGCGGCAATGGAAGAATCCCCCCTCGACGGCATGATGAAGTGACCGCGCCGTTCGGTGGCCGTCCGTGGATGCAGACATACGCCGGCAATTGTGTCCCGCTGGTTGGCACGTCGCCAGATGACATCCGGTGGTACGATATCAACAGTCACTTGTCTTTCAGCAACCGCTTCGCCGGCGCCGCAGGGGCGTACAGCGTCGCTCAGCACTCGTGCATCGTCGCGGATATGCTGCCGGGTTATTGGCGCGCATACGGACTGCTGCACGATGCGCACGAGGCGTACATCGGCGACATCACACAGCCGGCTGTCGGGGGTATGGAAGCACATCTTGTGGGTGGCGGCGTCAAAGAGGCGATCCGGGCGCTTAAAGAAACTCTCGACCGCGCCATCTTCACCAAAGCGGGGCTGACATATCCGATGCCAACGGACATCAAGGAGGGCGTTCATACCGCCGACATGCGGGTGCTGATGACCGAGAAACGCGACTTGATGGGGCCTGGCCCATATCCGTGGGGCGCTCGCTATGAGCACGCCGCCCCGTTGCCGGAGAAGATCATCCGGTGGGCGCCGCTCCGTGCGCAGGGGGAGTTCTTCGATCGGTTGCGGCGTTTTGGCATTGTATAAAGTTGGGGTTTGTTGTGACCAGCAAAAAGCAAGCGTCTCCTGACAACGAGTGGCTGGACAAGACAACCGAGCACGTAGCCCGCGAAATGGTCGCCTGGCTGAAGGGGACGATAAACACGGCGCGGCCGATACGGTCGCTGAACATAGCGGAGATGAAGGCGCTCGCAGGCTGCGCGATGGCGGCTTACGAAGTCGAGGTTTCGCTGCGCGGCGTGATGCAGCGGCCGTATCCGCCGGTCAGCGAATTTATGCTGTGAGTGCGTACTACAACGAAATCGACCCGTACTGCGTTGCGTGGCTACGGGAGCTTATCGCGAAGGGGCACATTGCTCCGGGCGATGTTGACGATCGAAGCATAAAGGACGTTCAAGCAGATGACCTCAAAGGTTACACGCAATGTCACTTCTTCGCCGGCATCGGCATCTGGTCCGCAGCTCTCCGCGGTGCCGGATGGCCCGATGAGCGTGAAGTATGGACCGGATCGTGTCCCTGCCAGCCCTTCTCGGCGGCTGGGAAGCGCGGCGGCGAAGCCGACGAGAGACATCTTTGGCCGGAGTTCTACCGGCTTATCGCCGAGTGCCGGCCCGGAGTTATCTTCGGTGAACAAGTCGCGTCGTCCGCGGTCGTTGGTAGTGCTGGAAAAGGATCGTGCGTATCAAATGAAGTATCGGAAGAACAACAGAGCGAAGGATTTGATCCGGCACGCGAGGGAGCGAGCAACGAAGAAGGGGGTGCCTTTCAATCTCGACAGTTACGTTTTGAACATTCAGCAGCGCATAAACCACGGGACGTGCGAAGTGACCGGACTTCCGTTCAACTTGGAGGGCGGTCGGACATGGGACAGTCCATCACTGGACAGGATCGAATCGTCAGCGGGGTACCTCCACTCCAATATTCGCGTGGTTTGCCACGCAGTAAACAGCGCAATGGGGGATTGGGGCGAGCAGAAGATGGTGGAGTTGGCGCTTGGCGTGCTGGCCAAGCGGAGGCAGAGATCGAACGAATTATCGAAGCAGTTAGCAGAGAATTTGCGCCGCCGGACGGCAGCCCTTGGTTCCACGTTGTTCAAGCTGACTTGGAAGGAATTGGTTACACCCTCGGGCCGGTCGATCTACCGGCTGCGGGCGTCGGGGCGCCGCACATCCGGCAGCGATTGTGGTTCTTGGCCTACAGCGCGAGCATCGGACGACGAGAAGAATGTTCGTACGCTGGAAGGCTCCTTGCGCGAGATCGAGCGCAAGGGCGGGCCGCAGGACTTGAATCAAGCGGCCTGCTTGGCGAGTTGGCCAACCCCGACGAAGGGCAACGCGGACGGCTCGCAGATGGGGAAAGATGCGAGCGCCACGGGTCGGCGTCCGGACGGCAGCAAAGCGACAGTGAGTCTCAATCAAGTAGCGACGCTCGCGAGCTGGCCTACCCCGGCGGCGCACGAGCCGGGCGGGACGCCAGAAGAACAGCAACATCGTTTCGATCGAGCGCGAGCGAAGGGAATAAAGATCGACAACACGAAGCCCACGGGGCTGTCGCTGGTGGCGCAACTCGCGAACTGGCCGACGCCGACAGTTCACGACGCGGAGCGCGGCGGCCAAGCGAAGAGGGCGCATGGGCCGGATCGCCACGGCTCGAACCTTCAGGACTTTGCGTTGCTGGCCCGGTCAACGGCTTCTGGCGAGACGCCGGCTGGATTCCCTGCACCGACGGAAAAGCGCGGCCAGTTGAGAGCGGGACATTCCCGCTGGCTTATGGGGATCGAAACCGCGTGGGACGACTGCGCGCCTACGGCAACGCGATCAACCGCGAAGCGGCGATCGAGTTCATCCGCGCCGCTGCGGAAGCGATCGACCTCAACCAGTGCCTTGAATGAACTTTTGGTCTAACTGTAGAAAGGAACGAACAATGTCGAACAACATTACCATCACGATCAGCGGTCCAGATGCCGGGTCCGTCATGCGGGAAGTGCTGAAGCTCGCTATCGGTATGGCGAACAGTGCGCGGCCTGCGCAGGGGAATATAGTCGAGCCGCCGAACGAAACATCGGATGCCGCTGTCGAGCATGCCGCCGGCGTGAACGTCGAAGTGCTGCCCCCGGAAAAGCCGGCGGAAGGCAAGAAGCGTGACCAGACGGCAAAGAAGGCCGGCGAAGTCGCACCGGAGCAAGCGGACTTCGAGGACGCGGTCAACAAGCTCGCGGACAAGCCCGCCGATGCGAAGCCGCTGACCGCTGACGACATCCGTGCCGCGCTGCGCGATGTCGCCAGCAAGCACGGCGTCGATCAATGCCGCAAGCTGCGTGACGAGTTCGGCGTGAAGTCGGCGAGCGAAGTCACGGACGGCAAGCGGGCGGCGTTCGTCGCGGCGGCCGCTGCGTGGGTGGCGAAGTGAGTAGCCGGCCCGAATGGGGGGAGCGTGAGGAGCGTGAGTTGTGTGTGGAGTCATTGGTCGACGCCATAGAGACGTTCATTGCCGCAGCAAAAAACGTTGATGATTATGCAGACGCGGTACGCCTACATGCGGCGCGCGAGTGTTTGCAAGACGCGCTCATGGATGCGCTGGCATGACAGCCCACACTCAACGCGGCCACGCCAAGCTCTCCCCTTCGGCGAGTAAGCGATGGTTCAATTGCCCTGGCTCGGTGCGCCTTAGTGAAGGCATCGCCGACAAGGGGTCTGTTTATGCGGACGAGGGAACGGCTGCGCACGAGCTCGCGCAGCATTGCATGGAGACCGGCTTCGACGCCGATCGCTTCGGCGGCATGCATATCAACCTGAAGGGCAAGACGCCGGCCGGGAAGTTCCTAAAAGAGCCGGCCGGGGACCGCTGCTTCCTGGTCACTGACGAGATGGCCGAGTGCGTGCAAATATATCTCGACTACGTGCGCGAGATCGCGATGAAACCCGGTGTCGAGTGGCAGACCGAGCAGTGGCTCGACCTGTCACACTACGGCATCGAGGGGCTTGATGGCGGCACCGGCGACTTCGTTGCGTACGACCCGGAGTTGAAGGTGCTCGACGTGGCCGACTTCAAGTACGGCCGCGGCGTCGCCGTCGATCCGCGGGAGAACTCGCAGGGACTTTGCTACGCAATTGGCGCGATCAAGCGGTACCACAATCGCGGCCTGGTGAAGCTGCGCATAACGGTCGCGCAGCCGCGGTGCGGCGGCGCTCCGGTGCGCACATGGGAAGCGGACGTTGTCGACCTGCTCGACTTTGAGAACGAACTGGTCGAGCGGGCGAAAGCGACACATGCCGCAGACGCGCCGCTGGCCGCCGGCGACTGGTGCAAGTTCTGCAAGGCGGCGCCGGTCTGCCCCGCTCTGCGGGACCATGCGCTATCGATCGCGCAGGCGGAATTTTCCACACTAGGGGAGATTGAGATGCCGGTCGTAACGGCGATGGAGCCGGCGAAGCTGGCTTCGGTGCTGCGTGAGGCCGAACAGGTCAAGGATTGGTGCCGAAGGGTCGAGGAGTACGCGCACCACGAGGCGACGCACGGCCGCTCGCCGCCGGGGTTCAAGCTGGTGGCGAAGCGCGCCGTGCGGCGCTGGAAAGACGAAGCCGGCACGCCGGAAGTCCTGGCGGACATCTTCGGCCTGTCGGCTGAGCAGGTCATGACAGAGCCGGAGCTGAAGACGCCGGCGCAGGTCGAGCCGCTGATTCCGGGGAAGAACAAGCAAGCCCGCGCCGCGGCGATGGCCGATCTTGTCAACAAGGAATCGTCCGGCACCGTGCTTGCACCGGACGGCGACCCGCGGCCCGCGGTCAGGGCGGATGCGAGTGAGTTTTCCGAGGAGACATAAATGCATTCATCAACCTACGAGTATCTGAAGCCGACAGGCGATCAGCTTGCGTGCATGGAGCGCGTGCGGGCTGCGTCCAAGGCATTCGGTGACGTTCTGGAAGCGGAACTGCCAGACGGCCCTGACAAGACATTCCTTATCCGCAGCCATCGATCGAATGCGATGTGGGCGAACGTCACGATCACTCGCCTGCCGGACGGAGCCCCGCGCTACTAGTATAAACGCCCTCCCCTCAACGGGCGGACTCTGTTAACAGTGTCGAAAGTTGAGACATATGACGTTCTACACACGGAGAAGCAACACATGAGCGCACTGAACCAATGCGTGAAGACGAAGTCCGGCAATATCATCCTGCCGCGCGGCCGGATGATGTACCCGTCACTATTCAGTCCGTCGCTGCCGCAGGGCGAGACGGATCCGAAGAAGGCCCGCTATCAGGTGTCGGTCGCGTTCCCGAAGGGCGTCGACCTGGCGCTGCTCGCTGCTGAGGTTGAGGCGGTCGCGGTCAAGGAGTTCGGCCCCGACTACAAGACGAAGTACAAGGTGCGTAAGCCGTTCCTCAAGGCCGAGGAGCAGCCGAAGATGGGAGATATCGCGGCCGGCTTCCCGATCTTCGTCCGCACCAACTCGCCGGGGCGGCCGCAGGTGGTGCGCGCGAACATGTCGGCGGTCGACGAGAAGGATGCCTACGACGAGGTCTATGCCGGCCGGTGGGCGCGCGTGTCAGTGCGCGTCTATCACTACGACCACGCGACCGGCGGCAAGGGCATCTCGCTCGGCCTTCAGAACGTGCAGCTTCTCGAACACGACGAGCGGTTTGGCGGCGCTCGCCCGCAGGCGCAGGATGAGTTCGAGACGATCGGCGACGTTGCGGCGGGAGGCGCCGGCGGCACGACGGACGCTTTGTTCGAATGACCGCCGCCGAGAAGATCGCGAACAAGCACAACGAAGGTGTCGCCGCCAAGCGGGGCGACAACGCGAAGACACTTATTAAGTCGTTCGTCGAGCGCATCGAGCGGCTGGAAGAAGAAAAGAATGGCATCACCGGCGACATCAAGAGTGTCTACGACGAGGTCAAAGGCAGCGGGCTCGACAAGAAGGCGCTGAAGGCGATCGTGAGAATCCGCAAGCAGGATCCCGGCGAGCGTACGGAGCACGAGGCGCTGGTCGAAACGTACTTGTTCGCATTGGGAATGATGACTTGAAAATACCAGCCGGCTGGCTGGTAGGGCGCGGCGGTTCTTAGGCTGGCGGGGCCGCCGCGCCTGCTTCGCATAATTAAAGGAGTGGATGTGAAAGACATTCTCGAAATAAAATTCAGGGGCCAGTGCAAGTGGCCCGTAGCTGAACGGGATGGCCGGCACTTGTTCTGCGCCGAGCCGGCCGCGACGGAGAAGTGCCCGTACTGTTTGGCCCACGCCAAACGCGCCGGTCTGCCGACCAGGTTCTACGCTGACACCAAGTCGCTCGCGGACTCCATGGCTGGCGGGATTTCGAGGGCTGTGTCGCAGGCCGAAACGCACGAGCGGAAAAACGCGCTGGCAGTTCCGGTCGATCAACAAATAGCGGCTGGTGTGGCGCTTTTCGACCGTCACGTGGTGCGCAAGGAGCCTGCGTGAGCGTTCGCATTCTCACTGGCGACGTGTGCGCAATACTGAAGACGCTGCCGGACGAGTCCGTGCATTGCGTCGTGACGTCGCCGCCGTATTGGGGGCTGCGAGACTACGGGCTTCCGCCGATAGTTTGGGGCGGCGATCCAGTGTGTGAGCACGAGTGGGGCGCTGACATTTTCGTTAAAGCGGGCGGGGGCCAACCCGGAAGCAAGAACCGCTGGCAACACGAAGGGGGTGGACCAAGCGGCCATCCGGCGGCGAATGCTGGCGCGTATTGCGGAGTGTGCGGCGCGTGGCGCGGTGCGCTTGGCCTTGAACCGACGCTTGCAATGCATATCGAAAACTTGGCCGCAGTTTTCCGAGAAGTGCGCCGCGTGCTGCGCAAGGACGGCACCGTTTGGTTGAACTACGGCGACGCCTATGCCTGCGCTCCGAATGGCCGCAGCGCAGCGGCGACGAAAGCGGCGGGTAACGACGACCGTACTTTTCGTGACAAGCCGATAAGTACGGTCGGGCCAATCCTACAGTCGCGGCCAGGGGATGCACACCACCACGGCAAGAGCGGCAACAAGGGCGCGTCAACTGGCATTCCTGGAATGCGCGCCGCCGCTGGCGGCGTGCTGAAACCAAAGGACCGGATGCTGCTGCCGGCGCGCGTTGCTATAGCGCTTCAGGACGACGGCTGGTGGGGGCGCGACGAGATCATTTGGCACAAACCGAACCCGATGCCGTCTAGCGTCAAGGACCGCACCACGCCGGCGCACGAGATGATTTACATGCTGTCGAAGTCGGCGCGGTATTACTACGACTCGGCTGCGATCCGCGAGCCGGCCGCCGTTAAAGGCTGGAACGACGGAACACGAGTTTATGGCGGTGTCAACAAGGCGGGAGCGAATGCAAAGCACGGCTGGCGTACTACGGGCCGGCGAACCGGAAAAATAAAGGTGCCCGGCGGGTGGGACAAGGGGGAAGGCGCGCACGGCACCGTCCACCGCGGCGGTAGGACGGAAGCGGAGTACGTTGAATCTGAGACGGACGGAAAGCGGCAAAAGAGGTCTGTTTGGACTGTGCCACCAAAGGGTTTCAAGGGCGCTCACTTCGCAACCTTCCCGCCGGCGCTGATTGAGCCGTGCATCCTGGCAGGCTGCCCTGCCGGGGGCACGGTGCTAGACCCGTTCTTCGGTGCTGGTACGACCGGCTTAGTCTGCGAGCAGCTCGGCCGCAACTGCATCGGTATCGAACTCAACCCGGATTACGCCGCCCTTGCGGAGCGCCGCATTGCCGCCGCGCAGCCGGAACTTGTGGACCTGCTCGCATGAGCGCCGCCATGCTCCACCTGGACGTCGAGACCCGCAGCACGACCGACCTGCGGAAGACGAACGCCTATATCTACTTCGACGATCCGAACACCGACATCTGGTGTGCTGCGTACGCCTTCGGCGACGAAGAACCGAAGCTGTGGGTTCCCGGCGAGCCGTGCCCCGGCGCGATCGCCAAGCACGTCGAAGCCGGGGGCCTCGTCGTCGCGTGGAACGCCATGTTCGAGCGGCTGGCCTGGCGGCAAATCCTCGGCCCACGCTACGGCTGGCCGGTCCCGAAGCTTGAGCAGTACCGCTGCGCTATGGTGCAGGCGTATGCGATGGGGCTCCCTGGCCGGCTCGACCACGCCGCAGGCGCACTCGGCATCGAGCAGCGCAAGGACGACGACGGCCACCGTGTGATGCTGCAATTGTGCCAGCCGCGGCGGCCGCGCAAAGGTGAAACGCATACCAAGCCTGTCTGGTGGGACGATCCTGACAAGATAGCGCGGCTCGGCCGCTACTGCCAGCAGGACGTTCGCACCGAGATCGCCGTCTTCAACCGTCTCCCATCGCTACGTGAGAGCGAGCAGCAGCTCTACTTCCTCGACGCCAGGATGAATGACCGCGGCGTCTACATAGACGTGCCGCTCTGCAACGCCGCCAGCAAGATCGTTGAGCGCACGACCGCGAAGCTCAACGACGAGCTTATGCGCGTGACCGACTGCGACGTGCGCGGCGTGTCGAACACGGCCGAGTTCATCCGGTTCGTGAAGCGCCGTGGCCTCGACGCGAGCAGCATCGCGAAGGACAAGGTCATCGAGCTGCTGATACGCGACGACCTGACGCCGGACGTGCGCCGCGCGCTGGAAATCCGGCAGGAGGGCGCCAAGACCAGCACGGCCAAGATCGGCGCCATGCTCGTCCGCCGGCAGCACGACGGGCGCATGCGCGGAAACCTTCAATTCCACGGCACCGGCACCGGCCGATGGGCGGCGCGCGGGGCGCAGCTTCAGAACCTCCCGCGGCCGGTGCTGCAAGGCGGCCTCTCCCTGGTGATAACCGACCTGCGCAAAGGCGACGCAGGCTACATTGAGATCATGTATGGCCCGCCGCTGACGGTCGTGTCGGACTGCATCCGCGGCATGGTCGCGGCGCCGCCGGGGCGGAAAATCCTCGCGGCCGACCTGCGTGCGATCGAGGCGCGCGTAACGTCGTGGCTGTCCGGACAGGCCCATAAATTAGACGCCTTCCGCGCCTACGATGCTGGTAGTGGCCCTGACCTCTACGTTGTCGCCGCAGCCGGCATTTACCGGGTGCCTATGGGTGTAATATCGAAGGAGGATCCGCGCAGGCAAGTCGGCAAGGTGAGCGAGCTCGCCCTTGGCTTCCAGGGGGGCGCGTCGGCCCTGCTCGCAATGGCGAAGCTCTACAGCGTCGACATCGCGGCCGCCCATGAGCCGGTGTGGGAATCAACTACCCCGGAGAACCGGGAAGACGCGCTGAAGGCGTGGCAAGAGCGCGGGAAGCGATCCGGCGCGGCCGAACGGGCGTGGGTGACGTCGGAGGCCATCAAGCTCGCCTGGCGCGACGACAACCCAGACACCGTCACCTATTGGACGCTCGTCGAGCGCGCCGCGATAACGGCCGTCGAGAACCCCGGCGAGATCATCGAGGCCGGAGCGCTCCGCTACCGCAAGGCTGGCTCGTGGCTGCTCTGCCGGCTCCCTTCGGGGAGATGCATCGCGTATGCCTATCCGAAGATAGTTGATCGACAGCTACCATGGGGGGGAACGAAGCCCGCGCTCAACTATTGGGCCGTGGACAGCTTTACGAAGCAATGGTCGGAGCAGTTCTTCTACGGCGGCCTTGGCCTCCACAACGCCGTACAGGCGACCGCCAGAGACGTCATGGGGGAAGGCATGGTCCGGGTCGAAAACGCAGGCTACGAGCCGATTCTGACCGTTCACGACGAGGTCGTTAGCGAAGTAGACATTGGCTTCGGCTCCCCGGCCGAATACCGCCAGTTGATCGTTGAGCCGCCGGCGTGGTCCGGGGGGCTGCCGATCGCCGCCGAGGCGTGGGAGGGCGACAGGTACAGGAAATAGGCCAATTAGCCATATTCATCAACAATTTGTTGACATATGTAGAATGTTTGGTAGGTTCCGGTTATACACGCTGCGCGGCTACACACTAGACACACGGGAGAACAAGATGTCACGTAAGCAGTTCTACAACTTGGAGGCCGAGAGGAGCGCACTTCCGGCCGATGCGCCGGTGGACGCGGTTAAGGCGGAGTTCGCCCGCCGCCTACAGCGCGCGATGATCGCGAACAATTGGAATCAGAGCGATCTCGCGCGCAGAGCGGCCAAGTTCACAGCCGGGAAGGAATTCCCGCGCGACAACATCTCGAAGTACATCCGCGGACATGTGCTGCCGGGGCCACATCACTTGGAAGCACTGGCACGCGCGCTCGGCGTGAAGGCCTCGGATATTTTACCGGCGCGCGGCGTCCCGCGGGCGGGCGCAGAGCACCCGGCCTTCGACATGCGGGCAACAGGAGATGGCAACGTATGGCTGCGCATCAACCAAGCAGTGTCGATGACGACCGCCACGAAGATCATGCAACTTATGCAGACGGAAGGCGCGCACCTTCCGGTCGCCAGGGCGGTGGGGCGCTGACATGCCGAAAGCCGCCCGTGAAATCCCCTGGCTCGACCGGGGCGCAGACGGCCTGTACGCTGTCCTCTCGTACGACAAGGCGGCTAGACGAGTTAGGCGCCACGGCCTACGTACGCGAGACGCTGTGGCGGCGCAGGCTGCTTACATCGCATATCTCACGGAAGGCGGCGCCACTTCCGCTGCGCGGCCTTCACCTGCTCTTGGAATAACGGTCGACCAGGCACTCGACGACTATTGGCGCGAACACGCCCGCGACACCCTGGCGGATCCGCAGCGCCAGCAAGACGCCATCGCTCATCTGAAAGCGTACTTCGGCGGGTTGATGCTTGGCGCGATCGACATACCGGCCTGCCGCGGCTACGCGCGGGCGCGACGGGAAGGCGTCATCGGCGGCGGGAAGCGGCGCACTGGCGATCGCAAGCGCGCCACCGGCAGCACGATTCGCCGCGAGCTTGGCGTCCTGAAGGCGGCCGCGAACCATGCCGCGCGGTGGAAGCGCATCGGGCAGGCTACAACACCGCCGACGCCGATGCCGACGTTCGAGATGCCGGCAGACAGCGCCAGCGGCGAGGAGGCGGCTTGGCTGACAAAGGCCGATGTCGCGCTGCTGCTGGCGAACGCCACGGGGGTGCTGAGGGACTTTATCCATCTGGCGTACTGGTGGGGCGCGCGGCGCGGCTGGATCGAGGCATTGGAGGCCAGGCAGGTCAACTTCGAGACCGGCCGGGTGAACCCATACAAGCCGGGGCAGAAGCTCACGAAGAAGCGCCGGCAGATAATGCCGATCTACGACGATATCAGGCCGACGTTGCAGCGGCTCGTGAAGGAGGCGCAGGACGGCTGGCTGTTCGGGATGACTGCGGACTTCTACCGGCCCTTCCGTGAGCTCTGCGAAGGGCTGGGGCTGGATGATCGGGCCAACCCGCATGTGCTGCGGCACAGCCGGGCGACGCATATGCTTATGGATGGGGAGTCAATTTATAAGGTGGCGCGGCTGCTCGGCGACACTGTGAAGACGGTTGAGAGCGTGTACGGTCATCACTCGCCGGAGTATCTGGCGGAGCGGAATGGAGGCGTACAATAAGCGCAACGAGAGCGCTATGCGCCCGGAAAGCGTATAGTGCATTTATACAAGATGTTGTGGAATCACTGCCGCGGCAAGGGGATGAGTGTCTAACGGTAGTGTTATGCACGCCCTTTCACGGCGGAAACACGGGTTCGATTCCCGTAGGGCGCGCCAGCCTCATCACCCCCTTGTTACCCGAGCGGCTGCCATCGCAGCCTGGGGGCTACC
>Ga0080064_1001406_pt1 | contig 48675 bp, 49 predicted proteins | sample Subgrocontami54m_FD_69260 | JGI IMG/M metagenome (GOLD analysis project Ga0080064, IMG submission 69260) | Subsurface groundwater microbial communities from S. Glens Falls, New York, USA - GMW46 contaminated, 5.4 m (SPADES assembly) (version 2) ...
CGGTTTTACCGGACCCCGTTTCCCCACCGCAACCGGGGCCGCTTCTTGTCCACAACTCCCTCACCCGTACACCTCGTCGGGCTGGGGCGGAGCCCCGTTAGAATCTCAATCGGATTTAGACGCCGGAGCGAGATGCGATGACTGTGAAAGAACGGCTTCATCAGCTCGTAGACGAACTGCCAGAAGGTCGAGCAACCCAGGCGGCGGAGAGGGCCCTCAGCCATCTGCGCCAGATGGCTGAAGACCCGGTGCTCCATACCCTGATGAATGCGCCTTTGGATGACGAGCCCGATACAGAGGACGACCGTGCCGCCATTGCGGAGGGGCTGGCTGATCTCGAAGTCGGCGATGTCGTCTCGGACGACGAGCTGCGCCGCGAAATCGGGTTGTGAACTGGAAGATTATTTGGTCGCGGCATTCACTCCAGGACATGAAACGTCTCGACCATCAAACGGCCTCACGCGTTCACCAAGCGCTTCGGCGGCTGGCCGAGACCGGCCATGGTGATGTTCGCAAGCTTCAGGACAGCGAAACGATGTGGCGACTTCGCGTCGGAGGCTGGCGCGTCCAGTTCGTCTATGACTACGAGGAGTCTTTCCTTCGCGTGGCACGCGTGCTCCCAAGAGGGGGAGCCTACCGGGACTAACGGTTCAGCAGCGCAGCGATGGCCTTATGCAGACCGGGTAAGCTCGACATCGGCGAATCCCTCTCGGTCCCTCTCGACACCGTAGGCGGCGTGGGTGAGCTAACCGTGACGGGGAGGGCTATAGTCCTCTTTGTGAGGATCCCCGGTGACGCCAGCAGGATGGCTCTGTGAAACGATACGCCTGTCGACCCCCTCAAGTTTTGTGTTACCGAACGTGCATGCCGATAATGACGTGCCGATGATCTATCGATCGACTACCCACGGGTATCCGCGAAGACTACAGCCAGTAATCCTCTCGCTGCCGCAAGCGCCATGAGTTTCGGGTGGGTGTAGTTCGACTCCCCCCGTCTCCACCAATTTGCAAACTGAGCCGGGAGGCGATTTAGCCTCCCGGCTCAGTTTGTTTTCTTGTTCCGTTGAGTTCACAGGCTGCCCACCTACCTGTTGAGGTAGGTCACTGGAGTCCAGCGGCCAAGGTGCAAACTACCCTCGCGGGTATGGGGACTCGGCGCCTCCCGGGCGGATGCTAGGGCTTAGAAGAGCCCGGCCCGCCGCGGCGGGGGAGTCATAGCATGACTCAGATGCTCTTCATCAGGGCAACGAGGGAAGCGTCCACGTCCCAACGGCGATCGACCATGGCGAGTTTTCGCGGGTGCGACTAAATCGCATGCCTGAATGCAACGCCATGTCGCGCCTGGTAAGACGCCCGGTCTCGTCACGCTCGTCCACCACCGCGCCCGCGAGCATGTGGACGCCATTGACACTCTTACCTTCGACAGCAACGTACCGATGCGTCGAGGCACCATTTTCCGTCTCGCCCCGATGACGAAGCCGGTCACAGCGGTGGCCGCCATGATCCTCGTGGAGGAATGCAAGATCAGGCTCGACGATCCGGTCGACGAATGGCTACCGGAACTGAAAGACCGAAAGGTCCTGCGGACGATCGATAGCCCTCTCGACGACACGGTATCCGCGAAGCGCCCGATCACGTTGCGCGATCTCCCGACGTTTCGATATGAAGAACCACGCGTACGGGTGGGGGCAATGATCGACAACCCGCGGTAGGCTGTCCGCAGCAATAAGTTCGCTCTGTGAGGCAAAGGATGGGGACAACGGTCCGCTCGGCTAACGACCCCGCGCGCCCCAAGACTGGGCGTTCCAACACAGCCGCGCCCGTGGTCGTTGATGATTGGCTGCGCCCGTTCGGCGACTCGACCTGGGTACTCCGCGAGCGGCGCCATTCACATGCTGGGGAACCCGCGGTGGAGGCGTGCTTCAGCATCGGCAACGGGCGGCTTGGCGTCCGCGGCGGGCGTGAAGAGGATCCGGCCCCAGTCCACCCCCGAACATTCGTCGCCGGGCTTTTCGACGAGCTTGATTCGGATCCGCCAATCCCGGCGCTCGTTCCGGCTCCCGAGTGGTTCGGGCTTCGCGCGACCCTGGCCAGCACACCGCTGCGGCCGGGGACAAGAGGGGTCTCCGGCCACGTCCGAACCCTGGATCTGCGCCGTGGGGCGTTGTTGCGAGAATGGGACTATCGGGATGAGCATGGGCAGTTCATTCACTTTCGGACCCTGCGCTTCGCCTCCGTAGCGCACCCCGCGCTCGCGGTCCACATCGCGGAGATCACCGCTGCGCAGTCCACCGTGATATCCGTCGACCAGCCGCGGTATTCCAGCATCGAGCTCACCCAGATACAGTCGAACGGTCCCGTGACTGCGTGGGAGACGAGGCACCGTAAGCATCTCCTCACCGTCGCCCGAATGGCGGTCCTGGATTCCAATGCCGGCGCCCAGCCGCTCGACCTCCGTCCGGACGGAGTCGCGCCGCGATCCGTGAACCTCGAAGCCGGTAAGCCCATCACGATCGTCCGGGTCGTCGCAATGGCACGTGAATCTGGGGGCCTCGATCCGGACATGGAGGCGATGGGTGCGCTGCAACATGCCGGTGAGGTCGGCGTGCGGGAGCTGCTTGCAGAACAAGCTCGTGAATGGGAGCGGAGGTGGGAGACAAGCGGAATTCAGGTTTCCGGCGATGATGCCGCACAGCGCGCCCTGCGATTCGCCGTCTACCATCTCATCATTGCCGCGAATCCGGGGGACGAGCGAACCTCGATTGGCGCGCGTGGATTGACGGGAGAAGCGTACTGGGGGCATGTCTTTTGGGACACAGACATCTTCCTCATGCCCTTCTATACCCTGACCTGGCCGGAGGCCGCCCGTGCCATGTTGATGTACCGCTATCACGGTCTCTCTGCCGCTCGGGCCAAGGCTCAGCGCTTCGGATACCGGGGCGCACTCTACGCCTGGGAGGCGGCCGAAGGTGGTGAGGAAGCAACTCCCGATTTTGTGTTCGGCTTCAATGGTGAACGCATCGAGATCAAGACCGGCACCCAAGAACACCACATCACCGCGGACGTGGCGTATGCCGTCTGGCAATACTGGCAAGCCACGGGCGACGATGCCTTTCTCCTCGAAGCGGGCGCGGAGATCGTGCTCGAGACCGCCCGCTTCTGGGCGAGCCGCGCCAAGCTGGAGAACGATGGTTGTTACCACATCAGGCGCGTCGTCGGTCCGGACGAGTACCACGAGGATGTGGACGATAACGCATACACGAATGGGCTGGCGCAGTGGAACCTGCGTCGGGGCGTTGAAGTCGCCCGGTTGCTGCGACGGCGCTGGCCCGACCGCTGGCAGGAGCTCAGCCAGCGGATCAGTCTTGGACCGACCGAGACGCGATTGTGGGGACGCATCGCGACCAATCAGGCGTTCAATACGGACCCGGCCAGCGGCGTGCTCGAGCAATTTGCCGGGTACTTCGACCTCGATCAGATCGATCTGGCGGCGTACGAGCCACGAACCCAGCCGATGGATGTGCTGCTGGGCCGGGCCGCGACGCATCGATCGCAGGTGATCAAGCAAGCCGACGTCGTCATGCTGATGAATCTGTTGTCGGAGCAGTTCAGCGCGCGCCAGCGGCGGGCCAACTTTCGCTACTACGAGGGCCGCTGCGGACACGGGAGCTCGCTCTCTCCGGCGGTTCATGCCGTGGAAAGCGCCAGGCTGGGGGACGTTGCGCTCGCCCAACGCTATTTTCGGCAAGCGGCCGCGATCGACCTCGACAACTCCATGGGCAACGCCGCGGATGGCGTACACATGGCGACCCAAGGTGGCATCTGGCAGGCGGCCGTTTTCGGCTTCGCCGGGCTCCAGATATGCCGAGATGGTCTGCGCGTCAACCCGCATCTTCCGGCGAGCTGGAGCTCACTGACATTTCGCGTGCAGTGGCAGGGGCGGCAGGTGCAATTCACCGTTGAACGAAGGCCACTGATCGTGACGGCCACGCTGGAGCGAGGCGCGCCGCTCATCATCCACGTCGGTCGGCGCCACTACGAGCTCGACCAGGACCAGGCGTTGACGATTCACAGCGGACGTCCAGCGCCCATGCGAAAGGAGCCTCGCCGTGAGTGAACAGGAACGTCACCAGGACCCCGTCGTCCTCATTGCTCTGGACGGCTCACCCGCGGCCGCCACGGCGGTCCCGGCCGCCTGCACGATCGCGGCCCAGCTCGGTGCGCGCGTGGAAGCTCTGCATGTGCGTAAGAACGGGACAAATTCCTTTGAAGCGAAGCTCGAGCTCAGCGCCCCCGGAACGACAGTCCGCTACGCAACCGGCGATCCAGTGGAAGAGATTGTGCGGGCTAGCCAGGCGCCGGAGGTTGTGCTCGTGGTCCTGGCCACGCACGGCCGGGCCATCCGACGGGGTCGCGCGCTCGCGGGGATCCCACGCCGCGTCGCCGCCGGCACCAATCAGCCAGTGCTCCTGATACGCCCGGAGGCCACCGGAAATGGCGCGGAATGCCCGCCATTACGGCGCCTGCTCTTTCCCATCGATGGGACGCCGACCACAGCGACGGCGTTAGCGCCTGCCGCCGAGCTCGCCGCGCGCCTCGGGGCCGAGATCGACGTGCTTTTCGTCGTCCACCCGCAGCAGGCGGTGCCCGACGAGCGAGGCACGATGACCACGCCCTATTACGTCGACCAGCCCCAATACGAGTGGCCAGCATGGCGGGCGCGAGTCGCTAAATGGATGCAATGCCAGTGTGAGAACCTGCCGCGAGAGACCGTGATCCACGCCCATATCGCCTCCGCCCAGAGCCGTGATGACATCGGCAACGCGATTGCGCAGTTCGCTATCGAGAGGAACGACGACGGAATCATCCTGGTTCGCCGAAGTCAGATGGAGCACGGTCGCGCACCGATCCTTCGGGCGGTATTCGATCGTGCGCCATGCCCGGTGCTCCTCGTTCCGGGACCGTCCCGGCAGCAACGCGCACCCGCGGCAACCGCGGACAAGGACCCAACATCTGTAGCAGGGCTCATTGGGTCAGCACCAGCCTAGTCTTGCCAAGGCCATGCGTGGCCGCGCACGACTTGCGGGAGCCGCTCCGCATGACTGCCGGCTTCGTACAGCTCCTTGCCAAAAGGTATCAGGGCAAGCTGGATGCCGAGGCGGATGAGTTCATCGGTTACGCGGTCGATGGCGCGCGTCGGGTCCAAGAGCAGATCCAGGCACTGCTCGAGGACGCCCAGGTGGGACGCCCAACCTCGACCTCCCGCCGTTGGTTGGGGCCTCATGAGGCGGTATTGAAAGAGGCACCCATGACCCATCCCGCTAGCGCAGAAATGCCCCTGGGCGCCGGCGCCCTGTCCTCCAACTGCCCAGAAAGGTGCGGCAAGACTACGCATCCGGGTGGGGGTCGGTCTTGAGCGCGCCGCGTAGAGTGATGGCATGATGCGCCGTTGGAGGGTTGACCTGATGGGCGAGCGAGATAGACGATGGCCTACCGGTATCGGAATGACCCTCGGCATTGGCATGCTCCTTCTGAGTGCCTGTGCGCTCAAGCCGGGGAGCGGCCAGCAAGCCGTCCGTGTGGGCATGGACGAGTGGACCGTTAAACCCAGCGTGAGCACAGTTTCGCCGGGGCTCGTGCGCTTCGAGGTGGTGAACCAGGGGCGGGAAGAGCACGAACTCATCGTGCTCAAGACGGATCTACCGCCAACCTCCCTGAAGATGCGCGCCAACGAGGACAAGGTCGATGAAGACGCGTCCGGCCAGAACATCGGCGAAATCGAAGACGTGGAGGCCAGCAAAACGAAGACCGGGACATTCGATCTACCCGCGGGGCGCTACGTGCTGCTCTGCAACGTCGCGGCGCACTACCGGCAGGGCATGGCAACGCCCTTCGAGGTGAAACCGTAAACCGGTGTCCGTCCACAGCGAGCGGATGCTGCAGCCGACGAGCGAACGTGAAGCAATGTCGTCCAGTGTTCCTCACGGCAAAGCTGAGCAAGGGTTACCGGGGTGAGGCACCTCGTAGTCAGGCTGCGGTGTTCAGCATCGCGACCGCGTCCGTCGGGCAGGCGCCGATACACAGCGCAGAGAGGCAGATCTCGCAAGCGGCCGGGTTTGCCACATGCGCGATTTCATCCCAGAGGCGAATGGCACTCGAGGGACAGATCGCTTCGCAGCCGCCGCAACCGATGCAGAGATCTTCCTGTACCGCCACACGCGGTTTCCCCCCGGCGTCCTCGGGGGCGAACAGGTCGTCGACGAAGTACCCTGATTGCGCGAGCAAGCGGTAATAGAAGAGGATCCCGTAGTTGAGTTCAGCCATTACCTGTCCTTCGCCACCGAGTGTAACGCACCTTGCCAGTGGTTTCCGCGGTGCCGCGCAGCTTGTTGACCACCAGGGCAGCCAGCGCGTCACCATCGTTCTCCGCCACGGAGCACCCATCGGTACGCTCGTGAAACACAACGACAATGAGCGAAACGCGTCGGTCGGATACGATCCAAAGCACATCCGGCTCGCGAAAAATCACGCCTTTCCTCGTTCCTATACGGAAGCGTTGTCGAAGATCTCCTTCGCGGGATAGATGTACCTCTGATCCTCGGCCACAGCGGGCAGATCAGCTCCCGGGTCATCTTGGGTGCGCCTGCAGACCAGATTGCCGCGGCAGCGCAGGATACAGCCATCGATCGCACCATGGTTCCGACGGACGGCACAACCGTGAGCCAGAAAGCGGGCAAGCTTTGACCGCGCGATCAGCCAGGAGATTGAGTCACCGGTGCGCATCATCGTGGCGTTGACGTCGACCGCGATGCCCTCCGGGCTCACCTCGACCGAGGCCGCGCGCCGCCTCATCGAATATGGACCCAATGAGGTTCAGGCGGGCCAGCGCTTCTGGGCGCTACGAGCCTTCCTTGGCCTTTTCCTGAATCCGCTCGTCATCATCCTGCTTGCCGCCAGCGTCATCTCGGGACTATTGGGCGAGACCGTGAACGCGATCTTGATCGCGCTCATGATCATCCTCAGCCTCGCCCTCAATTTCTTCCAGATGTTCCGCTCGCAGCAGGCGGTAAGCAAGCTCCATAGTCTGATCCGTCCCACAACGACCGTCTGGCGTGATGGGAGTCCGCGGGAGATTGCCGTGGGTAACATCGTGCCCGGGGACCTGCTCGAGCTTTGCGCTGGCGATCTTGTCGCGGCGGATGCGGTCCTACAGCCACCCAGCGCGCTGAGTGTGGATGAGGCAGCTCTCACTGGCGAGTCAATGCCGGCCCAGAAACGTGGCGGCGCCGGGCCCGAACGTCAGCTCTTCGCCGGCACCTCGGTCGTGAGCGGGGTGGGCCAGGCGGTCGTTTCCGCGACTGGCCGGCGCACCCAGTTTGGCGCCATCGCCCGGGGGCTGATCGAGCGGGCGCCACCCAGCGACTTCGAGCTAGGGACCCGCCGCTTCGGATTCCTGATCATGCGAACGGTCATCGGCTTGGTCCTGTTCGTGTTCTTGGTCAACGCTCTGCTGCGACGGGATCCCCTGGAATCGTTCATGTTTGCGCTGGCTCTCGCGGTCGGGCTTACCCCCGAATTTCTGCCGATGATAACGACGGTAACCCTGGGACGGGGGGCGCTGCGGATGGCGCAGGGTCACGTCATCGTCAAGCGGCTCGAGTCCATCGAGAATCTCGGAAGTATGGACGTCCTGTGCAGTGACAAGACCGGCACCCTGACCCAGGGCAAGATCATCCTCGAACAACACGTCGATGCCCAGGGCCAGGACTCGGCCGCGACGTTGCGCTGGGCCTGCATCAATAGTGCCCTCGAACAAGGCGTGCGAAGTCCTCTCGACGCAGCGATTCTGGCCCACGAGCACGAGGCCATTCCCCTCTACACGAAGCGAGCCGAGCTGCCGCTCGATTTTGAGCGGCGCCGGGTGAGCGTGCTCGCGAGCGGGCCAGAAGGGGTGCAAATCGTCGCCAAGGGAGCCCCGGAGTCGCTGCTGCCGTTGTGCAGGATGGTAGATGTGGCAGGCGCGCCGGTTCCGCTCACGCCCAGCTTGGCCCAGACGGCGCAGCAGACCTTCGAGCAGTTGTGCCGTGCCGGCTACTACGTGCTGGCCATCGCCCGCAAGCCGCTGCCCGAACCGCAGACGACCCTAAGCGCTGGTGACGAGGCCGATCTCGTGCTTTGCGGGTTTGCGGCCTTCCTGGATCCGGTCAGTCCCTCCGCTCGCGAGACGGTTGCGCAGCTCCGCACGGCTGGGGTGAGCATGAAGATACTCACGGGCGACAATCAGCTCGTCACGCAGACGATCTGCCAACAGGTAGGCATCCCGGTGGACCGCGTCGTGCTTGGAGACGAGCTCGCCGCCATGAGTGACGATGCCCTGGCCGCGGTGGTCGGGCAAGTGGATATCTTCGCGCGGGTCTCTCCGGCGCAGAAAAATCGGGTCATCCGCGCCCTCAAACGGAGGGGGCACGTCGTCGGCTATATCGGCGACGGAATCAACGATGCGCCCTCGCTGCACGCGGCGGACGTCGGCATCTCGGTCGCCAACGGCGTCGACGTGGCCAAGGCGGCGGCCGACATCATCCTCCTCGAGCCCAGCCTGGGGGCCGTCTACCACGGCGTGGTGGAGGGCCGCAAGAGCTTCGGCAATATCACGAAGTACGTGATCATGGGTACTAGTTCGAACTTCGGCAACATGTTCAGCATGGCCGCGGCGTCCGCATTTCTCCCCTTCCTGCCCCTGCTGCCGGTCCAGATCTTGCTGAACAACTTCCTCTACGACCTCTCGCAAATCACGATCCCGACGGACAATGTGGATGCGAGCTACCTCGAACAGCCACGAAAGTGGGATACGGCCATGGTGCAGCGCTTCATGTTTGGGCTCGGCCCGATCAGCTCGCTGTACGATTTCCTGACGTTCGGCATACTCCTCGGCGTCTTTGGGGCCACACCGGAGCAGTTCCGCGCGGGGTGGTTCATCGAATCCCTTGCGACCCAGACCCTCGTGATATTCGTTATCCGGACGGCGGGCAACCCGTTCCGCAGTCATCCAAGCCTGCCGCTGCTCATCAGCGTCGGCGGCGCCGTGCTGGCAGGGTTTGTTGTAGCTGTGTCGCCAATCGGCGAACGGCTCGGCTTCGGACCGCTTCCCGCCCCTTTTTTTGTCGCTCTTGGGCTAATGGTTGTCACCTATCTCGCGATCGTCGAACAGGCCAAGCGACGCTTCTACCAGGCAAGTACGCTGATTCCGGGATGAATTCCGCATCTCGGGGTGAGCGGCTCGGGCACAGCGTGCAGTTCGACGTCGCCCAGTCGTTCCCCCCGCACAACGCCTTCACCTCCGAGGAGGCGCTCCAGCGGATCCTCGATACGACGGTTGAGAACATTCGCGCGTTCCGCAGCGGAGCACCGGTGAACACCGACTCGGTCTGACTCTCGACAAGGCGGCAAGTCGCCACCACGATGCGGAACCCCGTATCTGCGTACTCCGCTACCCGCTGGGGTAGCACCGAGACCACCCCGAGCTCACAGCCGGACCACCCGTCCGGCTGTGGGGCGGCATCCCAGCCGGCCGTACGCTCTTCAGAAGAACCTCGGCCCGCGTCGCGAGGCCGAAAGAGGAGAGCAAGACGATGCGATCGATTCTTGTTCCAACCGATGGATCGGCGTTGAGTGCCCGGGCGGTACCCGTTGCGGAAGCGATTGCTCGAGCGCAGGGTGCCGAGATCGTTCTCGTCCGCGTCGTCGAGCCATGGAACACTTCGGGGCTCGGCTTCGAGTCGTACGTCACGAGCGACGTCTATGACGAGATGCAGGAGGCGCTCGAGATCGCCGCTCAACAGGACCTAGCGATGATGGTTGAGCGGATCAAGGCGCGCGGTGGTCCTGCGCGGTCCGTTGTCTTCTCCGGGGTGCCAGGGGCAGGTCTGCTCGATTCCGAGGAGGCGGTGCAGCCCGACTTGGTGGTCATTGCCAGTCACGGCCGCAGCGGGCTCGTCCGATTCGCGCTGGGTAGCGTGACCGAGCGACTTGTCCGAGCCGGCAATGCCCCTGTACTGGTCGTCCAGGCCTCGAGCGCCACCGATAGTCCGCTCGGCAGCGCGCTGGTCCCACTGGACGGTTCGTCGCTTGCAGAGCTCGCCCTCCCCATGGTGGAAGGGCTCGCGGGCAAGCCGATCCGTCAGGTTCGCCTCTTGCGCGCGGTCAACCGGTCGGATGAGATCGCCCCGGCGCAGGAGTACCTCGAACAGGTGGCAAGGCGGCTAGGCGTGATGGGCATCGACGTCACGGTTGACGTGGCAATCGGTGAGCCGGTTCCGGCCATCGCGGAAGCGGCGACCGGCGCGGATCTCGTCGTCCTCGCCACGCACGGCCGGGGAGGCTTTGACCGGCTGCGCCACGGCAGCGTCGCCGAGCAGGTCACCCGCGACGCCCACACGCCGGTGCTCCTGGTTCGCGCCAACCGGGAGGTCGCCATGACCGACACCTCGTTCCGCGTGGCCGCTGGTGCCGTCTGATGTTCTTTGCTCGCGCGCATCCAAAGGAGGAGCTCATGACCCATCTCTCGATTCTCTCAACACCGACCATTGAGCTGGTCACGGCCCGGCTCGCGGACACCGTGGGACTGGAGACCTTGGCCCATGTCCGGCAGACCGCCATTGTTGCCCGAGAGCTCGCGGCGCTCCACGGCGTGGATCCGGAGCGCGCGGAGCTCGCCGCGTTGGTACACGACGTCGCGGATCCGCTGTCCGAGCAGGAGCTCATGATGCGGGCGGAGCGCTACCACATTCCGGTGACCCTGACTGAGGCGCGCGTGCCACGCCTCTTGCATGCTCCTGTCGGCGCAGAGATGCTGCGCGAGGAATGGGGCATTGGCGACGAAGAGGTGCTGAACGCCGTTCGCTACCACGTTACCGGTGCGCCGCTGATGAGTCCGTTGGTGAAGATCATCTTTGTCGCGGACAAGATCGAACCCGACCGCGACCGTTACTACAGCGGCTTGGATGCAATCCGCGTCATTGCTCGCACCAACCTGGATGAGGCGGTCCTTCGCCTCTACGCATGGCGCATGAGCAGCCTCGTGGCCACAGGCCAGCCGATGCACCAGCAGCTTGTGTCGGCACGCAACAGCCTCATCGAGCAAACCCTGGCCATGCAGCGCTGAGCGGGGTTGGGGGGCTGTCCCCTCACCCTCTGGGAGAGGGCGAGGGGGAGGGCGTACGCCCCCAACACCCGACACCCAACACCTGCAAACCCAATCGCACAAGGAGGAGAAAGACATGCTGACCCAGGCAGAAAACGATCGCTTGACCAAGGTCGGGCCCGGCACCCCGATGGGCAACCTCTTGCGCCGCTACTGGCATCCCATCGCCGCCAGCGTGGAGCTGGACAAGGAGCCGGTGCAGCCGGTTAAGCTGCTCGGCGAGGATCTCGTCCTGTTCCGCGACGAGCAGAGGCGCATGGGCCTGATCGGCCATCGCTGCGCGCACCGCGGCATCTCGATGGCCTACGGCATCCCACAGGAGAACGGCCTCCGGTGCGCCTACCACGGCTGGACGTTCGACACGAACGGGCGCTGCGTCGATATGCCGTTCGAGCCCGCAACCCTTCCCCTCAAGCTCGCGGCCTACCCCGTCCAGGAGCTGGGCGGGCTGGTCTTCGCGTACCTCGGTCCCGAGCCGGCGCCGCTCCTCCCGCGGTGGGATTTCCTGGTGCGGACCGACTTGAACAAGGGCATCCGAATCACGCCACTCCCATGCAACTGGCTCCAGTGCATGGATAACTCGCTCGACCCGATCCACTTCGAGCACCTGCACGGCCATTACGGGAACTACGTCATGAAGCGGATGGGCCGCGCTCCGATGCTCAACCCAAAGCCGCATCTGAAGATCGATTTCGACGTCTGGGAATACGGTATCTACAAGCGACGTCTGGTCGAGGGTGCGGCCGAGAACTGCAGCGACTGGACGACCGGCCACCCGATCCTCTTCCCGAACACCCTGGCGCAGGGCGGACCGGATCAAATTAGCTGCCAGATCCGCGTCCCCATGGACGATACGAATACGCTCCACTTCGCGATCCTCGGCGAGCGTCCGAAAGCTGGCGAACGGCTTTCGAGTGAGGTTCCCGTGCGACGCGAGCCCCTGCGCTACGACGCGCTCGCCCGCGTGATCGCCGACACGATCGTCCCGCAAGACGAGGCGGCCTGGGTCGGCCAGGGCGCAATCACCGATCGCACCACCGAGCACCTCGTGACATCGGACAAGGGCATCCTGCTGTACCGCAAGCTGCTCCTCGAGAACATCGCGAAGGTGGAGCGCGGCGAAGAGCCGATGGCCGTGATCCGCGACTCCGAGATCAATGAGCCGTTCATTCCGATCGCCCGCGGCAGCACCTATGCTGAGTTCCGCAAAGGCGTGAACGACGAGGACTATGGCGGCGTCCGCGAGAGCTTCGTGGCAATGCCCGCTTGACCGTCTCACCCCATCGGGTGGCCGACCCCACCCACGGCGAGCGCGGCAAACCACCCGCGCCCCCGTGGGTGGGGTCGGATATGGGCCCCTATGCTCTGGGTATCAGTGAGGAAAGTTGCCATGCTACAACAGGGAGCCGTCATTCTGGATACCCAACGACGAATCCTGGTCGTCACGCCGGTCGCGGAGGATCTCCTCGGCTGGCGGAACGATCAGGTGAATGGGATGGGATGTGCGCTGGTATTGGACTGCCAGGACGCTGCCGGGCAGTCCATGTGCGGGGAGTGCGGGTTCGAAGCCGCGTTGGAGCGCCAAGAGATCACGCCGCCGAAGTCGGTGCAAGTGGCCGATCCATTTGGCGGGCGGCATGAGCTAGAGATGAGCTTCTGGTACCTGCCGCCGGCCGGATCGATCGGTCATCCGCGGCTGCTCGCGGTCATGGGTGCTCCGGCTGCGCCACTCGAAATCCAAGAGGCCTCGTGAACGCCCCGCGGTTGTAAGGCACAAAAAGCCCGCCGGCTAACTCAAGCACTCTTGAGTTAGCCGGCGGGTGAGAGGCCAGAGGGAAGCTTCCCCCCGCCTCGCCTGCCGCGCGCCCGCTACAGGTAGTGCCGGTCGTAGTCCTCGTTGGGGACCACCAGCCCCATGCCGGTCAGCACGGGCTTGACTTCCGCGATGTAGTCGCGGCGGGTCTCTTCGTTCAAGCGATGTTTGAGGCCCAGCTCAATGAAGCGCTCAGCGCGGCGCGAGCCGGAGCGGCCAAACGAGTCAAGCGCGCGCGGGTACCAGCGATTGATAGCCGCCTGGGCCTCATCATGGGTGGCCGGATCTGCCGCCAGCCCGGCGAGCCGCGCCGTCCCATACCCCACGTGCCCTAGCTCCTCCTGGGTGATCCGGGGCAGCACCGCGTCCAACGCCTTGAAAGACGACCCAACCATCTCCTCGATCTGGAAGCGGCCAACTCGATCGACCAGGCAACAGAAGGCCGCCACGTCCGCCCAGGTCGGCACGTCGGTCACGCGGAAGGCATCGACAAAGCGTTCCTCATTGGTACGGAACAGGAGCTCGGAGCGGTCCACGCCGATCTTCTGGAGCAGGCCGTTCATCATGCGAAAATGGTCGATTTCCTCGGCGAGGATGTGCGTCAGGCGGAACATGTCGTCCGCCGTTGGTGCGTTCAGGAACCAGCGCCGGCCGTACACGTTCGGCCCGCCAATCTCGCAGTCTGCCTGGATCGTCAGCAGCCGAACCAGCAGATCGCGGTACTCTTCCGGCATCTTCGCAACATCCGAGGGCTCGATTCGATCGGTGAACTTGGCCCGGGTGCTGACCATGATGATTCTCCCTCCACCTCGTGGCGCCCGCATCATCCCGGGGGTTTCGCTGCCTCCGGATGGCGGTGCGCTTGCTTGGAAGATAGGGGTCCAGCCACGGCCACCGCGATATCCACAGGGGTGGTTCGAAGGTGCGGCGCAAAAGCGGGGGCCCTACACCAACGGGTAGGCATCCCTCGGTTCTTACCCCGCTTGGGGAGGGGGGGCGCGGGCGTCTGCGGCTCAGGTGCCGGTAACGGGGATGGTGAACGAGAAGGTCGTTGTCTTGTCGGCGACGCTCTCGACCCACATCCGGCCACCATGCGCGCGAATGATCTCCCTACTCACGTAGAGCCCCAGGCCAAGACCTGGCGTGCTGCTCGCGCGGGCTGCCGCGGAACGGTAGAACCGAGAGAACACGCGCTCTACGTCGGCGGCAGGGATCCCAGCGCCTTCGTTCGCAATGGCAACGCGCACGTCATTCGGGTTAGCCGTAAGTGAAACGCGAATCGGCGCGCCTGCAGTGCCGTACTTCAGGGCGTTGGTCAGCAGGTTGCCAAGAACCTGTTCCAAACGAGCCGCGTCCGCGCGGACGCGGGGAATCGGCCCCACGACACCGAGCTGAATTCGATGGTCGGCGATCCCCTCGTTGTGCCGCTGCACGAACTGGTGGATGAGCAGGGCGGGATCAACCGAGGCCGGCTCGAGATTCAGGCGGCCTGAGCCGAGCCGTGAAACATCGAGCAGGTCGTTGATCATCCGACCGATCTGCTCGGCGGCCGCTCCGATGTGCGTGATGCGCGGCAAAACTTGGGCCAGCGGGATGTCCCGCTCGGCCAGAATTGTGAGTGCTGCCGCGTACGCGGAGATAGCCGACACCGGCTGGCGCAGATCATGCGCGACAACCGAGGTCCATTCCTCGCGCTGCTTCTCGAGCTCCTTGATCTGGGTGATGTCTTGAGCGATGACGACCGCGCCCGTAATCTTGCCAGCCGGCCCTCGCACCGGCGAGGCACTCCCAAGGACGGGAATCTCCGTTCCATCTGGATGGCGGACCACCAGCTCGATGTTTTCCAGCGACTCACCAGCGATCGCGCGCGTAGCGAGGAGTTCATCTGCTGGAAGAGGCTCGCCATCGGGCCGGCGAATTCGCCCCAAATACTGCTCGATTCCCCGCGCCGGATCGATCTCCATGCCAAGCAGTCTAGCCGCGGCCGCGTTGCCGGTGACGTGCATCGTCTCGCGATCGACGAAGATGATCGTATGAGCGGCGCTCTGCAGAATCGCCTGGAGCCGCGCCCGCTCGGCGTCCGCTTCGGCGTGGGCCGCCTGCGCACGCCGAAGCAGCTCCGCGCGCTCAGCCTCGCCGTGGGCCCGCTCGATCGCATAGTGCATGGCTCGGGTAAGGACCTGCGGCGTCGCGTCGGCTTTGACCAGATAGTCCTGGGCCCCGTGCTGCACGGCGCGGATCGCTAGCTCTTCGTCGCTGAGTCCGGTCAGCACCACAATCGGGACTTCGGGGGCCGCCCCGTGGACGGCAGTGAAGGTTGCAAAGCCCTGCATATCGGGCAGGGAGAGATCCAGGAGCACGATGTCGATGCTCCCCCTCTCCAGACGCGCCACCGCGGTCGAGAGCCGATCCGCGACCTCGACGACCCACTGCGCGGCGGCCGTCTCGCGGAGCGCCTCCCGGATCAAACGCGCGTCGCCCGGGTTGTCTTCGACGAGGAGGACCTTCGCAGGCAGACGACTCATCTGGCTACTCGTGAGGCAGGGCGACGACCGTCAACCAGAAATCTTCGATAGAACGGACGACGCTGATGAACTGGTCGAGGTCAACGGGCTTGGTGACGTAGCAGTTGGCGTGCAGATCGTAGCTCTTCAGAATATCCTGCTCGGCATGCGAGGTGGTGAGGATAACGACCGGGATTTGCTTGAGCCGGTCATCGGCTTTGATCTCGGCCAGGACCTCACGGCCGTCCTTCCTCGGTAGGTTGAGGTCCAGCAAAATGAGGTCTGGTCGAGGAGCGTTGACGTGCTGACCCTCGCGGCGCAAGATGGCCATGGCTTCCACACCGTCCTTCGCCACGCTGATCCGGTTATGCACCTTGGCGTCGCGAAGGGCTTCCATGGTCAGTCGGACATCGCCCGGGTTGTCTTCGACCAGCAGGATCTCAATCGGGCGCGCGTTGCTCATACCACTCATCTTTCACGCGCGGGCCGGCAGCGTAAGACAGAAGGTCGCGCCCGCACCAGTTTCTGATTCCAGCCAAATCCGACCCCCATGGCGCTCCACGATCTTCTTGCAGATCGCGAGGCCGATGCCGGTCCCAGGGTACTCCTCTCGAGTGTGCAGGCGCTGGAAGATGGTGAAGATCCGCTCGCCGAACTCCGGTGCGATGCCAATGCCATTGTCCTGGACCGCAAAGCGCCATTGGGGCCCGTCGCGCTCGGCCGTCACGATGACCCGCGCTGCCTCGCTGCCGCGGAACTTGATGGCGTTGCTGATCAGATTCTGGAAGAGCTGCCCAAGCTGAACCGGGTCACCAGGGACGATGGGAAGATCGTCGCGCAGGACGGAGGCCCCGGCGTCTTCAATCGCTCCCCGCAGATCGGCAATAACCTGATCCACAACTTGATTGAGGTCGGTTGGCTCGAAGTCGCTGCCCTGGGTGCCGACCCGCGAGTAGGCGAGGAGATCGTTGATCAGTGCTTGCATGCGCTTCGCCCCGTCCACCGCGAATGCGATGAACTCATCCGCGTCCTGGTCGAGCTTGCCCTGATACCGCCGGGCGAGGAGCTGCGTGTAGCTGGCGACCATGCGCAGCGGCTCCTGCAGATCGTGCGATGCCACGTAGGCGAACTGCTGGAGCTCCGCGTTCGAACGCAGCAGCTCCGCGGTCTGATGCTCCAGCGCGGCCGCTGTTTGTCGGAGCTGGTGCTCCACGCGCTGGCGCTCACTCACGTCGCGAATGATGCTCATCACGAGCCGGCCGTCGTCGTCCTCCATCGGGCTTAGACTGATCTCAACGGGAACCTCGCTTCCGTCCTTGCGAAGCCCGAAGAGCTCGAGCCCACTCCCCATCGGTCGCGTCCGCGGCGCCGCGATATAGCTATCACGATGGCCAACGTGACGGGCGCGATAGCGTTCCGGAATCAGCGCTTCGATCGGCTTACCCAGCAACTCGCCGCGCTTGTAGCCAAAGATGATCTCAGTCTGGCGATTCACGATCTCGATGATTCCCTGAGAGTTGACAATGACAACCGCGTCAGGGGCGGATTCGAGCAAGGCGCGGAACTTCGTCTCACCCGCCTCAGCCGTCGCTCGTCCTGAGCGCGCTTCGACCAACTGGCTGTCGCGGTCGCCCGGCTCGGTAAGGTCCACTGACTACCTGCCGATCATCGAATCGATTTCTTGCTGGCTAAACGCAGCCAGCTGCTGGCGCGTCGCCGATTCTACATCCACCCCGAATGGCTCCTCTTGACGTACGTGGGAAGGGCTCGGATCTGGGCGAGCGCGTGCCGAGCCTGTTTGATGACGCCCGGCGTGTCGCCCGGCAAGTACGCGACAAGCTTGCCGCCCTGGGTGGTTACGTAAAGATCGAAACCAGACCTCCGGTAGTCTGAGGTGTGCATCTCCGTCTCGGACCGGCTCACGCCGAGGAACGTCATCCCGATGCCGAGCGCGATGCCGACACCTACGATCATGCCCACCATCTCCCGCCACCGCCGCAGCGTGTCCCGGAGCGGGTAAGGCAGTCGGTCACTCCACGAAATGCGGTACGGCACGGGTGCCTCCACGCAGGTCGGTCCGGCGGAACCCCGGTTCCGCAAGAGCGTACGGGTCGCAACGGGCGTGGACTCACGACCGACGCGGTAGTCTTCAAAGAACAAACGGGTGGTCTCTTCACGCGCCGACGGGTAGGAACGTCGCCTGTCGAAGCTTTGCCTTTCCAAGCTCATTTCCACGGGGCTCATTTCCACGGGAGGACAGCATTCAACACACGTCCGAATATTAGGGAACGAAGTATTAGTTCTGCGCGCCTGGCTGCAAGCGCATGTTCGAGTGGGACCCCGCGCGGTATCTTCGCCAGTTTTAGATGCCCGCCAATTTAGGAGGTACTGCCGCGGAGGCCAGTGAGCCGATTCGCACTAACGTCGATGTCGTTCTTCGGGACGGATCGACGGTATCGATTCGTCCAATCGCGGCCGAGGACGAGCCGCGCCTCCTCGAGCTGTTGCCATCACTCTCGGTGCGGTCACGCACGCTGCGATTCTTCACGGCGGCGCCTGATCTCGTGCGGGACGCGCGAGTCGAGTGCGCCCGCGATGCCGATCGGTTTGGATTGGTGGCCCTTGCCGGGCTCGAACGGCGCCTTGTGGGGCATGCGTCGTACCTCCTGATCGGCGATGGGCGCGCCGATGTCAGGTTTGCAATCGCCGACGCTTACCAGGGCCGAGGACTGGGTACCTTGCTGCTTGCGAATCTTGTTGACGCCGCAGAACGTTAGGGCCTTCGCGTCTTCGAAGCGAACGTCCTGCCTGGGAATGTCGGCATGACCAAGCTGCTCCAGGGCACGGGGCTACCCCTGAACATGACGGCGGAAACGGGCGTGGTCCACATCGCATTCCCTGCGCGGTTGACCGGCGAGGCTCTCGCGCGCTTTGAACAGCGGGAGCCGCTTGCCGCTGCGAACCGGCATGATCCCGAGCCTCAAGACATACCCCATGCTGGAGGGGTATCGGGGCGCCCCGCCGGGCGACGTTGCCGCGCTGGAAGATCTTCTGGTTCGGCTGGGCCGCATGGCAGATGATCTCCCGCAGATCGCCGAATTGGACTTCAACCCGGTTATGGTGCAACAGCACGGCGCCGTCATCGTCGACGCGCGGGTGCGCATCGCGGCTACGGCGCCAGTGCTCCCACCAGGGGCGCGCCGTTAATCTCACACGCCCCTGGACCTGCTTGCCCACCGTTACACGAGGACCTCGGCAGCGTCTTGGCTTCGAACAGCGAGGTTAGCCGGCGGGCGAACCCGAACCAAGAGCGTCGGCGTGGCGAGGTTCCGGATGGCCTCGGTCGCAACGCTCCCGTAGCGAACCCGCTCGAAGCCTCCGCGTCCGTGGGTGCTGATGACGACGAGGTCAACCCGTTCCGCCGCCCGCGCGATCACCTCAGTTGCGGGTCCCACCTCAACGGTTGTACTCACCTTCACCCCGAAGGCGCGGAGGCGATCGGCGATCCGGTCAAGGTAGAGTCCGGCCATGGCTCGGTCGCTTTCCACGTTCACGGCGCGAAGAAGCTGAACCTCGGCGACCGGCCTGATTGCCAGGGCTTCCCCCATGGGAAGGGCAGATTCAGCCAGTACCGATCCATCGAGGGGGACCAGCGCACTCAGCAAGGGGGTAAGCGAAGGAGCAAACGCCCGAACGAGAAGCACCGGCGCGGTCCCCTCGCGCGCCATAAGATCGGCGATGCTCCCCATGGCGAAGCGAGCGAGACCAGACCGCCCATGCGTTCCCATCACGACCAGGTCCGGATGAATTCGGTCCTCGAGGTCCAGCAGCGCCGCACCTGGAACCCCGTGCTGCATCTCTGTCACGGTTTCGATCCCAGCCGCGCGGAACCGCTCGGCCACCCGGTTGAGATCCTGCTGGCACTCTTCATCCATAGCATCGAAGAGCTCCTGATACAGGTCGGGGCTGCCATACGCCGTTGGGTCGTAGCCCATCCAGGTCATGGGCGGCACGACCCGACCGATGACGACCCTCGCTCCCTGACTCAGCGCGATGCGCTCGGCCAGCGGAAACGCACGCTCGGCCAAGGTCGAGCCATCGGTGGGAACCAGGATTCGCTTGAACATCATGCGCTCCTTTCGCTTCGGGGCCACCATCCGACTTCGCGGAGTTCCCCAAGAGCAGGTTTTCGACTCGGCTGGCGTCAAGCGTAGAGGCGGAGTGAACCCGGCCCCAACGACTATCAGGGTAGTCTCGCAGGCCCGTCAGGGTGGGCGCGGCCAGCACTTGCACACCCCGTACCAGGGGCGTAACGACCTACCCCGGAGCGTGGGGCGCGCAGCCCAGGCGTAGCGCAGAGTTCTGCGTAGCAGCGCGACAGTGCCGAGGGGAGGATCCATGTATCGCTCGATCATCGTTCCGGTTGACGGCTCTTCATACGCGTCACGAACCCTGCCTCTCGCCGCCAGACTCGGCGCGACCGGCGACGCTCAGGTGGTGCTTACGCGCGCCGTCCTGGACCCGAGCCAGCTCGTCGTCACCAACGCTAGCGCTGCCCGCATCGCAGCGAATCGGCAGCGGACGGCCGTAGCTGAGGCCAATGCTGCACTCGCAAACGTCGCCGAGGCTGGTCGCAAGGACGGCGTCAAAGTGACGACGCACGTCGCGGAGCAGCACCCGTCCCGCGTGATCCTCGACGCGGTTGATGACGTTCAGGCCGACCTCGTCTTGATGGCGACTCACAGCCGGCCAGCCCCGATCCGCGGCGTTCTTGGGAGCGTGGCCGAAGAGGTGCTGGCGAAGTCGCCAATTCCCGTACTTCTCGTTCCACCCGCCTGCCAGCGTCCCTGGCCTGCAATGGACCGCCTCCGCGTCCTCGTCGCGCTCGATGGTTCGCCAAGGGCCGAACAGGTGGTTCACCCCGCGGCGCAGCTTGCAGCGGCGCTGGATGCCGAGCTGATCCTCGTTCGGGTCAGTAATGACCACGAAGACCCCGCTGATGAAACCACTCAGCACTACCTCGAACGAATCGAGCAAACGCTGGCAGAGGAGAGGGTAGCAGTGCAGATCCATTCAGCGACCGGTCGACCGGCAGAGCAACTCCTCGTGTTGGCCGACCAACTGCCCGCCCATGTAATCGCGATGGCCACTCACGGCCGTACTGGATTGGAGCGGCTGCTGATCGGAAGTGTCACGACTGAGGTACTACGCCGCGCGACGGTTCCGGTGCTCGTCGTCGGACCGGCTTTCGCGACGGACCGCTAAAAGAGACGCTAACGAAAGGGAATCCTGGGCAGCCCCCCTCCTCTACTCGTTCGGCGGCTTAACGAGCCGGTGGTTCAGCGTGTACGCAACGACCTGGGCGCGGTTCTGCAGGTGGAGCTTGCTCAAGATATTGCGCAGGTGGTACTTCACGGTATTCTCCGTCACGATAAGCCGCTCGGCGAGCTCGCGGTTGGACGTTACCCCGTGAACGAGGAGCTCAAGCACCTCGCGCTCGCGGTCAGTCAAGTCGTCGCTCGCCCGGTCGTGGCGAGTCGGTGATGGTTTCGCGAATTCGCCAAGGAGCTTGCGGGCGAGCGCTGGGCTGAGGGCCGGCTCATCGTGGAGAACGCTTTCCAGCATGCCCATGAGCTCGTCGACCTTGAGGTTCTTGAGAAGATACCCCTGAGCGCCAGACTTGATTGCCTCGAAGAGGTCGGCATCTTCCTCCGAAGCGGTCAGCATGACGACCTTCACATCCGGTGTCTCGGCGCTGATGAGCCGGGTGGCAGCAAGTCCATTCAGCTCCGGCATGTCCAGATCCATCAGCACGATGTCGGGTTGGAGCCGCTGGGCAAGCTCCACTGCCAGGCGACCGTTTTCCGCTTCGCCGACGATGTCCACCCCGCGGGCTTCGAGCAGACTGCGGATGCCATCACGAAAGAGGGCGTGATCATCCGCAAGTAGCACCTTCATCTGGCTTCTCCTGGCGCTCAACGCCTTGTAACGTCGTCGTTAGTATGACCGCTGAACGCCGTATTCTGTTTGATCACCTCTGCACTTGGCGGCCGGCACCTTGCAGGGGGTGTTTGCTTGCTGTCGAGGACCCATACGGGATCCCCGACCTACCCATTCGGTGGGGCAAGCCGCCTAACCCATTTTGATTCGTGGACCGCCCTGGCGGGTATCGGCCCGCGCCAACCGGTCCCCGATGATCATTGCAAAACATGGGCGCGTGGGAACCGGAGGTTGGCATGATGGCTAGGACAATTGTTCTCCCCCTTGACGGCACCGCGACGTCCGAACGGGCTGTTGCTTTCACTCAAGTGCTTGCAAAGCATCTCCCTGCGCGGGTCGTGCTTGTGCGTAGCGTGCTCCTCTCGCCTTTCTCCCACGAGCCGGGCTCAACGCCGCAGCCCGAGGTTCAGGAGGCGTGCGAGGAGCTTAGACTCATCGCGGGGCGGCTGCGCCGGGCCGGCGTCGATGTCGAGTGGTTCGTCATCAACGACGAGGCAGGCTGGGCCATCATTACCGCGGCCAGCGAGCAGGGTGCCGATTTCATCGTCATGGCCACGCACGGACGGGGCACCCTTGGCCGGTTGTTCATTGGCAGCGTTGCCGATCGCGTCGTTCGCGACGGGCCAACGCCTGTCCTCCTCGTCCCTCCGATGGCGAGCTTCAACTGGCCGCCCCCACCGCACCAGCTGCGCATCGTGGTCGCCACGGACGGGTCACCGCTCGCCACGCAAGCGGTTGCTCCTGCCTTCGACCTCGCGCTGGCGACTGGCGGTGAGATCATCCTCACCTGGGCGATGGAGCCGCCCCTTGTGACGATTGAAGAAGAGCTCGTGTCGACCCCCACAAAACGGGTAACGGTGAATGAGATGCTCCCGCCAGCGATGACCACTACTGCCGAGCGCCTCCAGGGTCAGGGGGTCACGACGACCACCGCTGTGATGGTCGGACGGCCGGCGGACGTCATCAGTGAGCTCGCTCTGGCAAAGGGCGCGCACCTCATCGCAATGGCAACCCACGGCCGGCAGGGCGTGCCTCGGCTGGTCCTGGGCAGCGTCGCTCAGGGGGTCCTCAACCAGACCCGGGTTCCATTGCTGCTCTGCGGACCGCATGCCACGAGAGCCAGGGGATTCGACGTCACCCGTGCCCCTGACTTCATGCCCGGCGCAACGGCGGAAGCCGAAGCGGGCGGCTTGGCCAGGTGAGCGCGCGTGCGGAGGACGAACCTGGCCTGGGCGCCCGCCAAATCCCAGAGCGCGCGTAACCGAGATCAAACGGCTAGGATGCTGAGCGGCAAAAAGGCACCGAGTTCGAATTCCCAAAGGCGAGGGGGCCCAGATGATGGTCAAGCGCCAGACGCGACGCCGTCTCCCACAAGCCATGAATCGCCTCACTGAGGGGCCCGGAGAGTCACCCAGTTGGACATTGCCTTTGTTTGAGTCGGGGCCACATGCTAGTGTCCCGCCGCGTCCATCACAGCACCTTGACGCGGCGCCGCCGAAGGACCTTGCGCTTCACATCTATTGGTCCATGTGCGTGGATGGCCATGCATTGGCGCATAGCGCGCTTCGCGCGGAGTATCCAGATGAGCGCCGAGCCCTCCTCGAGTTGCGAGCCGGGGCGGACGCGCTAAAGGAAAGCGCGCGGCGGCTCCTCGCAGATGTCTGGCAAGTCAAGATTGGGGCAACCGCGCCAGCTCGGCCCGGGGCCATAGAAAGCGCGCCTCGGGCCGTCGCCAGCTAGGCGACAACGCCGGGGTCCAGACGGGAGATCGCCCTTGGCCGTCCTACAAGTCAAGGGCGATCTCCCGTTTTTCGGAGTCTCGCACGGGTGGCTACTGGCCCGACACACGCACCAGGAGCACCGGGGCCTGGACCTCTCTCACGACGGCCTCAGCAACGTTCCCATGCCGCAAGCGATCGAAGCCCTCACGACCATGCGTTGATAGGATCACCAGATCATGCTCACGGGCCGGCCGGTCAATTGTCTGCCGCGGGTTCCCGACGTCGACCATGGTGTTGATCGTCAAGCCCGGTCGCCCGAGTCGGGTCGCCACGGCGTCCAGATACGTCTTCGCAGCGGCGCGGTCGTCCGCATTAGCAACTACCTGATACAGCGTGACCGTCTCGAGCGGCTTCCCACCGAGTTGCTCAACGACCGAGAGGGCACGCTCCGCGACACCGGATCCGTCGAGCATAACGACCGCGGATTTCAAGCTCCGGCCCGCTGGCGTATCGCGCCGGATCAACAGCACGGGGACCGATCCCTCCCGAACCAGACGGTCGGCGACACTCCCCAGAGCGAAACGAGCGACACCAGTTCGCCCATGGGTCGCCATGACGACGAGATCGGCGTGTTCGGTCTGCTCGACGTCGAGAAGCGTCGACGCGGGGAAACCCCGCGGGGTCATCATGCGAGCCTTGATCGACTGGGCGGTCAGGCTATCTCGTACGAGCGCAACTTCGGCCTCAGCCTGTTCCTCCAGCGACTTGAACAGATTCTCATAGACATCCGGGTCCAGCGGTGTCTCAAAGGTCTGGTACTCGAGCGCAATCGGCTGAAGGACACGCACGAGCAGAACTTCCCCGTTCTGCGCGCGCGCCAACTGTGCCGCGAATGGCACGGCCTTCTTGCTCGCCTCCGAACCATCCACTGGGACCATGATCGTGGTCATTAGCATTCCCCTTACCTTTTCATCGGTTCATGCGAAGCGCAACAGCAGCAATGATGTCGCCCGAGAGGGCACCACACGCCGAAGCTGGCATCCAAAGAGCAAGGTACGACCTTTCAATTGCGCCTACCCGAGGCCGCGGGGTAGTCGAACCGCCTGGCCAGCGGTCCGTGGACCCCACCCAAACAGATAGTTCCGGGCCGATCGAGCCGTCCGGCGCGCTGCATGACCTGGGAGTCAGGCGCGCAAGAGGACGAAACGAGGGCAATGTCACAGCACCGAACGGTCCACCCAATGCGACGCGTCATTGAGACCGCGACGCGCGTTAGTCGCGCCCGCGGCCAGGTACGCCCCTAGGAGCGCCGGCTACGGTGAAACCAATTCCAAAGACCACACTCGCCCACGTATCCCAGCCCGGTGGGCGGTTCGCGGCAACGAGACCCAAGCGCGAGCTCCCCCAGGGGATGCCCGTAGTAGCGCGAGACGACCCGATTCGCGGTCCGCTCAAAGCGCAGGACAAATGGTTCAAAGCGGCGTCGAGGCTCGTGCGTCCCAGGCGACGCGCCGGGGCGCAGGGCCGCACTTTACACACTTAACCTCCTGCGGGCCTGCATGGGACGCGTCGACGTCGAACCCTGCTGCTGGAATCCCCTAAGCCACAACGCGGGCAGGGAACCAGTGCGTTACTTCTTGCGAGCGAACTTCTGGAGGCGGGCACCGTCGAGCACCTCCGAGACGTACATGTCGCCCTGGGAATCGGTCCAAATCCCGTGAGGACCCCAGAACTGACCGGGTGCGTGGCTGCGCTCGCCGCCCATGCGGCCCAGCACGTTGCCCTGGAGGTCAAGGATGCTGACCCGGGCGTCCAGCTCCGCGACGTACATGATGTCGTGTTTGTCGACGTAGATCTTGCACGGATGCAGGAAGCCGGGCCACGTCTCCAGGTACTCGCCTTTCGGGCTGAAGACCTGGATTCGATTGTTGCCGCGGTCGGCCACGTACACCCGGCCCTTGTGCTCCCAGACGCTGTGTACGAGCACAAACTGGCCTGGGCCATCGCCCGGCTCACCCCACGAGAAGAGCAGGGTGCCGTCGGCGGAGTACCTATGCACGCGGCAGTTTCGGTAGCCGTCCGAGACGTAAAAGTCGCCGTTCGGCGAGAGGCCAACGTCGGTCGGGTGGTGGAACGGCGGCCCCGCGTGGGTCACTGTCTTCGTTTCATCCGTGTAGCCCGTATCCGACGGCTTGTGGCGATTCCCCGCCGACAGGAGATGTCGGCCATCGTTGGTGAACTTTAAGACGACCTGCGGGCTACGATCGACCAGGAACACGCTATCGTCGGGCGCGATGCAGATGCCATGCGCGTCTTCGAAGATGCCCTGGCCCCAGGACCCCTCGAGCTTCCCCGCCCGGTCGAAAATCATGTATGGATGGTTGGTCCGGGTGAAGACGTGGACGCGATCACGCGAATCGACGCCAACAGCGCCCACCTGGCCCCAGATCCACCCCGGCGGCAGCTCGCCCCAGTCCTCCACCAACTCATACTGCCGCTCGCCCGCTTCGATGGTGATCATCTGCCCTCCCTGTCATCGCCGGCAGGACAGGCAGGCTGGGGAGCGACGCTGCCCAACGCCGGCGCTGGCCGGACCTCGGCGTTGGGGGCAACCTTACACCACGTCGCAGCGCTTCGGGCGGGCAAAACCAGGGGTGTTAGCTGCTCGCTCCGCGCCGAGCGGCTCGTCGACGGGCGCGAGCGCGGCCCGCTCACGAGTCGACTTTGTGGGCAAGCATGCGATGCCGAGGATATTGAGCGCCCGCATCGTGGCGAGCACGCCGTACGGGACAATCTCCGACACGTAGAGCCTCGGCTGAAGCAGCATCAGCTCGATCAACGACGCGGTAAACGCGAGGAACCAGACCCGCGCCTGGCGAGGTCCGAGGACGGGCCGGCGAAAGCCCCGCGGGCTATGATTCGCGGCAGCCGGCACCCGGATGCAGAATTCCACCGGCAGCGATCGGGGGGACCAGGTGGGACACACAGAGGCCGTCGCCGCGTTTGTCGCTAACGCGCAATTGGACATGGTGCCCGAGCCAGCCCGGGCCGCGGCCCGGAGCGCCCTCACGGACGCCGTTGGCGTCGCGCTCGGCGGCAGTGTCGAGGCGGCAGCCAGCATCGCGGCTGAGCTGGTCCGGGAAGAACAGGCGAAACCCGAGGCTGGCGTCTTCGGGCACGGCTTTCGCACGTCGGCCCCGCAAGCCGCCTGGCTCAACGGCATCGCCGCTCACGCTCTGGACTTCGACTCGAGTTATGTGACGATGGGTCAGCCGATGGCTGGGCTCGCACCCGCGGTCTTTGCGCTGGCGGAGCCGCTCGGCGTGAGCGGGCGTGAGCTCTTGGCGGCCTACATCGTCGGCTATGAAGTAACGGGGAAGCTGGTTCGAACGGCGGCGACCCTACCCGACGGGAACGCCTGGCACGCGACGGCGACCTACGGCACCCTCGGCTGTACCGCGGCCGCCGCCCGACTCCTCAAGCTGAGCGCGGAGGAGACCCGCACCGCGCTCGGTATCGCGGCCTCCATGGCGAGCGGTATCGTGTCGAACTTCGGGACGATGACCAAGCCACTTCACGCGGGCCTAGGCGCCCGCAACGGGGTGCTCGCGGCCAAGCTTGCGCAGCGAGGCTTCACCGGCAACACGACGATTCTCGAGACGACGAACGGCTTCCTGCCGGCCTTCGCGGGCGCTACGCCCGAGGCAACCCGGTACGTGGAGGAGCTCGGCCAGGTGTGGGAGATCGAGCAGGGCGTTCGCTACAAGGCCTACCCGTGCGGCGGCCTCTCACACGCGGCGATCGACGCGGCGCTCGCCCTTCGGCAGGAGCACGGCCTCCGCCCCGACCTCATCGAAGCCATCGACGTCAAAGTCTCGAGCTACACGGCGAGCCGCATCGTGTTCGGCATCCCTGAGAGCGAGACGCAGGCGAAATTCAGTATGGGGTATGTCATCGCCCGCGCCCTGGTCGAGGGCCACCTCGCGCCGGATTCCTTTGGCGACGACGCGATCCGCGATCCCGTGACACTGGATCTCGCGCGCAAGGTGCGCATGGGCGCGGACCCGGCCTTCGCCGCGACGCCACGAATGGACGCTGGCGGCCAGCGCGTCAACGTCCCCGCGACGGTGACCGTCCGACTGACCGATGGCCGCACCGTGAGTCACCAGGTTTACGCGCCCAAAGGGGGCCCGGAAAACCCGATGACGAGCGCCGAACTGGAAGCGAAGTTCAACACCTGTGCCCAGCGCGTCCTCAGCGGTGGTGACGCCCGCCAGGCGATGGAGCTGCTCCACAACCTCGAAGATGTCCCCAACGTTCGCGCCCTCGCCGAGCTCCTGATGGGTCACCCCACCCACGTCGCGCACGGCCGCTAGTTTGAGGCTGATCAAAGCGGCCCTCACCCTAACCCCGATGGGGGAGAGGGGTTGTTCCTCCCCCCTCGAGGGAAGGGTTAGGGTGGGGGGGGGGCGTTGCCGAGCTAGACGTCCGCGGTCGAGAGGTTGAAGCTCGTGCCGGCGCCCGTACGCACCGCCCAAGCGTATGCCCAGCCCAGAATGGCCGCGTCCCAAATCGAGAGCCCCGGCATCTCATGGATGACAATCTCGTCCTCGCTTCGGCGCCCCAGCACCCGACCCAGAATGACGTCGCCGATTTCGACGACCTGCTCCGTGATCAGGGCACCGCTGGCGAGCAGCGAGCCATACGGCTCGCGCCGACCCTTGCTCAGCACCTCATCGCGAGAGCTGACCGTCAGGCGCGACCGCGTAATGAGCTCCGCCGGAAGCTGCCCGCTCGCGATTGACACGATCAGCGCGTTGGGTCGGACCCAATCCGCGGCCAGGACGGGCTCCGAACCACTGCTGGCCACCACGATGACATCCGCATCGACGACGGCCTGGCGCGGCTCGTCCACCGCCTCCACGACGACCTCGTACAACTGCGACATGCTGCGCGCATAGTCTTCCCGATGCGCGCGCGTCGGACTGTAGATGCGAACCCGCTCGAGTGTGGGAAGCGCATGCATCATCGCCGGCAGGAAGTTGCGCGCCTGGCGACCGCTGCCGAGCATCGCGAGGCTCCGCGCACCGTCGGGTGCGAGCAGCCGCGCAGCCAGGCCGCCGGGCGCCGCCGTGCGAAAGCCATTCAGCTCGTCGCCCGCCATGATGGCCAGGAGGCGCCCATGATTCGGATCGAATAGGACGTTCACCGAGCTGTCCGGAAATTCGTCGCGCTCGAGCGTTGGATAGGTTCGGATCGAGACGCCCGCGCCCGCGACGCCAGGGCAGATCCGGAGCGAGCGCTGAGCACCCGTCAGGGGCAGGCCCACCGTGTCGATCGGTCGGGTTTGCCCCTCCTGGTACTCGCGATACGCCGCCTCGATCGCCTCGAAGGCGCCCTCCATCGCATCGAACGACGTGACGAGCGGTTGGAGATCGGCCTCAGTCAAGAGCAGTGGCACAGATGCCCCCTCGTGCGGATCTTGTTCGTAAGACTCAGCTCGACGGCGCGGGCTCCTGTTTCGGTGCGCGACGCACCGTTTCGCGCACCTGGGTGCCGACGATGAAGGCGGCGCCAGCGGAGCTCGCCGCGAGTGCGAGAAATGCAGCCGTGTAGCCGAGTCCTGTGGAAAGCATACCCATCGCCCACGGTGAGACAGTCATGCCGAGCTGGCCCACCATGAGCCAGGCGCTCATGAACTTCGCGCGCCCCTGGGCCGGCGCCAGGTCCGATCCCAACGTTTGCATGTTGCCCGAGGTGATGTTCAGCGACGACTGCATGATCAGGTAGGCGGCGGCGAAGAACGGGAACGGCAGCCCCGCCCAGGCCGTGAACGCCGTGAAGCCCAGCGCGAGCGCCAGCAGCGAGAATCCGGGGACGATCGTCGCCTTGCGACCGTACTTGTCCATGATGTGGCCGGCGGTAAGCATGATCGGGATGCCCAGCGCACTCGCGATCGTATCGATGATGCCGATCTCGCCCGGACCCACACCATAGCGGTAGACCGGGTACAGAAAGATCGCGCCGGAGAACATCGGCCCGCGTGCGAACGACGTCATGAAATACGCCAGCATGAACATCATCGCCTGGACCGTCAGCAGGGCTGCCAGGCCGGACCGACCAGTCGTCACGTCAACCGCCGTCTCGCTGTGCTGAGGTGGCCGCTGCGAAATACGGGCCAGCTTCAGGCTGGGCAGGATCGTAACGATCGCGAGCAGGCCGTGCACGATGAACGGCGCCCGCACGTCCCACAGGGCGGCGAGGCCGGCGCCAATGGCTGGCCCGAGCATCCGCCCCATGTTCTCCATGGTGAACATGCCCGTGATCTGGCGACCGCGCTGATTGGCGGTGCCCGTATCCGCGATGATCGAGAGTCGGCTCACGATCCACATCTGATACGCCCAGCCGGCGAGGAAACGATACGCCAGCAGCTCGGGGAAAGACTGCGCAAATGCGGTCAGGAACGACGAAAGCGCCAGGATGAGCGGCCCGGCGATCAGAATCTTGCCGCGACCGATGCGATCCAGGAAATAGCCCGTCGGGATCGTCGAGAGCATGGTGCCCGCAAGCTGGGCCGTAAACACGTACGACGCCGTCTCGAAGCTGACGTCGAACGACTTGGCATAGACCGGGAGTGCCGGCGCAGCGATGCCCGTCGCGAGCGCGAGCGTGGCGGCTGGTAGATACAGTGAGAGAAAGTTCTGGCGCGCGATGTCGCGCAAAGAGCCTCCCGGGATGGTGGGACTGGCCTGGTGGGAATCGCCCCCCGATCTTACCCGGTAGGTCCCGGTCGATGACGGCTTCGGATACAAAGGATCGGTATTGGTCTCAACTGATCCCGAGGGACTTATGCACAGCGCAATTTCGTGAGATGTGTCACTTCGTTACTGGACTGTTACGTGCTCTATACTCTGGACGTTCTAATAGTCGGCAGCAGACGAGCCAGCTACCGGGCCAAGCCGAAGAGAATCCGGTTTACGTGGAGGAACTTGAGTGTTTGTTCGATTGACCCGCCAGATGAAGCTGGCGCCACTCGCGGTTCTCCTGGCACTCGCGCTCTTGGTCCCAGGTGTCGGTGCCCAGGGATCGGCAGCCACGCGGGGCAGCGATGCAGGCCAGGGATCTGACCACGCGCAGGCCCCGGTCATTCCTGCGCCCGAGCGTCCGGTCGCAGGCCAGTACATCGTGGTCTTGAAAGCGGGAAGCGACCCACGAAGTGTCGCAGCGGTGGCTGGCGTGACGGCGCGCTACACCTACACCGCAGCACTCAACGGCTTTGCCGCGACCCTCAATCCGGGACAACTGACCGCGCTCCAGCAGAATCCCAATGTTTCGTACATTGAGCAGGATGCGGAAGTCAGCCTCGAAACGACGCAGTCAGGCGCGACCTGGGGCATTGACCGGATCGACCAACGAGCGCGCCCAATTTCAGGCACTTATACCTACGCCAGCACCGGCGCCGGGGTGACAGCGTACATCATCGACACGGGAATTCGACTCTCCCACAGCGAATTCGCGGGCCGCGCCACGAGCGGCTTCGATGCGGTAGACGGCGGCTCCGCAGACGACTGCAACGGCCACGGAACCCACGTCGCGGGAACCGTCGGCGGCAGCACATACGGAGTCGCGAAGGGGGTTAGCCTCGTCGCCGTGCGCGTGCTCGACTGCAGCGGTAGCGGTACCACATCTGGCGTGATCGCGGGTATTGACTGGGTTACCGGGGACCACCAGGGCAGTACGCCGGCCGTCGCGAACATGAGCTTGGGCGGTGGAGCCAGCAGTTCGCTTGATCAAGCCGTGAGAAACTCCATTACGGACGGCGTGAGCTACGCGATTGCGGCCGGCAACGGCAACCGGGTTGGGATCGCACAGGATGCGTGTAAGACCTCCCCGGCGCGCGTGACCGAGGCGATGACGATTGGCGCCACCGACAAGACGGACAAGAAGACGTCGTGGTCGAACTATGGTACTTGCGTGGACTGGTTCGCCCCGGGGTTGAGCATTACTTCATCATGGAATACGAGCGACACGGCGACGAACACGATCAGCGGCACGTCGATGGCTACCCCACACACCGCGGGCGTGGCGGCGCTCTACCTCCAGATCGATCCGGGAGCGAACCCGGCGACGGTTCGCGACGCGCTTTTCGCCAAGACGACAAAAGGCGCTGTTGCCTCTGCGAAGAGTACCAACAACCATCTTCTGTTTACCGACTACTAACACTACTCCGTGAGATCGTGATTTGGGGGTACAAAAGACAGCCTTCCAGGCACGAATCGCCGTGTGGACGAGGCTCCGGGTCCGATCGTTTCTGATGGTCTTGTTCGCAATCCGTGCCTGGAGACTCCTGCCGAGGTCTCCTGGTATCACGGACTAACGGAGTAGTGCTAACAGACTGGTCCCCTTCGGGGGAAACGGGCGTCCGGGTGTGACCCGGACGCCCGTTTTTTCCGCGCCTGGGACCTGTCACGGGCAGTGCTGGCGCGCATTCGGCGTTCGGACTAAGATCGTGCCAGTGAGTCGATCGCTCGTTGCAGGAGGGGAGACATCCGATGGCGAAGATCCGACACGTTGCGTTCATGATCAAGGACACCGAGAAGCTGCGCGACTTCTACACCCAGGGCTTCGGCTTCGAGCAGTGCTACCACAACCCCGATACGGGCGCCTTCATGGTGATGGATGGGACCTTCAACCTTGCCCTGCTGAAGATCCGCGAGGGCGACTCTGAGATCGTCGGCACCCACCGCGCGGACGGCGGGGAGGCGGACCAGCGGCCCGGCATCAACCACTGGGGCTTCGTTGTGGACAGCGTCGAAGAGACCTTGAATCGCGTTCCGGAGCTCGAGCACGGCGTGAACCCGCAGGATGGCCGTCCCGCCGAGATGCGCGTGTTCGACCCCTTTGGCAACAAGTTCGACCTATCCGCTCGTGGCTATTTCGGCCGTGAAGAAGTGCACCTTCCGGCGGTACGTCAGGTCGTGGTGCAGGTCGATCAGCCCGACGAGATGGCAGAGTTCTACAAGAAAAATCTGGACCTCAGCGAGGAAGGCCGTGGCGCGGACGGCTCGGTGTACCTCGGCGATGGCCTCATCCACATGGCGCTCGTCCAGGAGGGCCTGACCAACAAACGCGGCATCCAGTACGTCGGCATCCAGGTCGACGACTGGGAGAGGACAGCGGAGCGCTTCCAGGCAATGGGCCACCCGATCCAGGTTCCCCAGAACAAGGACGCCGAGATCGTCGTGCGCGACCCCGAGGGCAACGTGCTCGTCCTCTCCCAGAAGGGCTGGGACAAGTAGGCTGATCGTCCGAGGCAACGACACAAGAGTAACGATCCGGCCGTTCGAGGCAGGGGACCGCGAGGCCTGCTCGCGCATCCTGTTCGAGTCGTTCAGCGGGGTTGCGGAGGCGCACGGGTTTCCGTCCGACTTCGACGCCGACAGCGCGGCCGACTACATCGCAGATCGGGTCGGGCACCCGGCGATCTGGGGCGCGGTGGCCGAGCTTGATGGCCGAGTTGTCGGCTTCAGCTTCTTGCGGGAGTACAACGCGATTCGCGCCGTTGGGCCGATCGGGGTGGATCCCAAGGTGCAGGGAGGCGGCGTGGGCCGCGCGCTGATGCTCACCATGATCGAGCGCGCGAAGGGCCAACGAGGGATCCGGCTGCATCAGGACGCGTTCAACGTGGCCTCGCTCTCGCTGTATGCAAGCGTCGGCTTCGAGGTGAGGGAGCCAATGGCGCTCGTAAGCGGCCTCCCGAAGAGCCCTCCGGCGGATGATGTCGGGGTGCGGCCGATGCGGGCGGAGGATGTGGCGGCGTGCGAGGCGTTGTGCCGCTCGATCTACGGCTTCGAGCGCCGGGAGATCCACGACCGTCCTGAGCGTTTTCAGCCCACCGTTGCGCTCCGCGAGGGACGGGTCGTGGCGTACGCCTCGGTCGCCGGGCTTGGTATGGGCGGGCACGGGGTGGCCGAGTCCGAGGCCGACATGCGGGCGCTGCTGATCGGGATCGGCGTGCGCAGCACGCAGCATCTGGAGTTCCTGCTGCCGATGCGCAACGCGACCTTCTTCCGCTGGGCGCTGGCCGAAGGGTTTCGCGTCGTCAAGATGATGAACCTGATGACCTACGGCGAGTACCAGGAGCCCCGCGGGTGGTATTTCCCCTCAGTCGCGTATTGAGTCAGTCGCGGGTTGGGACCTGGTGGGTCAGGTAGACCTCGCGTCGCTCGTGGGCTGACTCGAGGACCGCCAGGCACACTTCGAGCGTCGCTTTCTCCCAACGGCCGTCGCGCTTGATGGGCCGATCGGTCGAGATCCCGTCGTAAAGCTCCGCGATCACGCCGCCTCCCGTCTCCCGCGGTAGCGGCACAACGACTTCGCGGCGACCGTCGTCGTCGAAAATGTCGACGCCCCGGAGCGACGGCCGCAGGTCCCCGCGCTCGCAGCTTACGACTGTGACGCCCCAGTGAACGTGCTGCCGAGGCGCGGCCCCCAGCACGGGCCGCTCCTCGCGCTTGCGCGTCCCGCCGTAGCCGAACGACGCCTTGATCAGGGCCTCTGCCTCGCCGCCGGAGGTCATGGCCCGGAGCGAGCGGCGAGTAGCGCCGTGGTGGTCGGGACGTTTCGTGCCGCCGTACGTGCCGATCCAGCCGTGGTACTCGTCGGTATCGAAATGGTCGTAGCCGCTGTAGACGATCGTCGCGCCGGCGCCGTCCTCGAACTCCAGATAACACGCGAAGGCGCCCTCTGTCGACCGCGCAGGGTCCCAGTTGCCCGTCATGGCGCGCACGCTGCGGAGCATGCCACCACCAATCACGCGCACCATGTCGATCTGGTGCGGTCCCTGGTTGAACATCACGCCGCCCCCCTGGCTTGTGTCCAACTCCGCTGGCGTGCGCGGCCGGTACAAGAAATCGCCGTAGTGCCAGGTGTGGATCATGCCCAGTCGCCCGAGCTCCCCGACCCGGACGATCTCGCGGATGGCCAGGATCGGCGCGTCGAAGCCGTGCGATCCGCGCCCGACGAGCAGGTGCACACCGGCGCGATCGGCGGCCGCGATCATCGCATCGCAATCAGCGAGGGTGAGCGCCATCGGCTTTTCGAGCAGGACGTGCTTGCCCGCCTCGGCCGCCATGATCGTATGGGGCGCATGGAGCTGATGCGGCGTCGCGACGTAGATCGCGTCGACCTCGGGGTCAGCGCAAAGCTGCTCGACCTCCGCGTAGGCCTGTCCCTCGAGCTCGCGCTCGAACTGCGCCCGCGCCTCGGGCCGCGTATCTGCAGCCGCCACGAGCTGGACCCGCGGATGCGCCAGGATCTCCGGCAGCGTCGCCGCTGCCGCCTGCCCAAGCCCAGCAATCCCCAATCGCAGAATCGGCCCAGTCTCCCCCCGCATGGCCGTAGTATTGCACGCGAGCAATCGCCCGAACGCGTGGTCAGAGTCAGCGCGAAATGAACTGCCCACCCTCACCTGAGCTCGCTGAGCGCTGGGGACACGCCCTGAGTTCGCCGAGCGCCGGGGGCACGCCCTCACCCGGCGCTGCGCGCCGGCCTCTCCCAGAGGGAGAGGCGACATGCATGCGGGTCTCGTCCCTGACGGACGCAAGTCTCGATGGCTGTATTAGGGCGCGGGGGGGAGGGATGGTCCCCTCTCCCTCTGGGAGAGGGTAGGGTGAGGGCGTGACCACAACACGCGGGATCAAGATCCTGGAGCAAGGCCTTAATGACTGAGTGGCGGAGCTACCTCACCCACCTAGAGTGCACCGCTTGCGGCGCCATCCACGACGCGGACCACCGCCACGGCACCTGCCCGGCCTGCGGCAAGGTGCTCTACGCACGCTACGACGTCCCTGGAATCCGGGCAGCGGTGACGCCGGCGGAGATCGCGGCGCGGCGCTGGGACATGTGGCGGTATTGGGAGCTCATGCCGGTCCACGACCCCGCCAACGTCGTCTCGTTGGGCGAGGGCATGACGCCGCTCCTCCGTACGCGGCGCGAGGCTGCCGACGCACTCGGTCTTCAGGCAGGCGAGCTCCTGATCAAAGAAGAAGGCCGCAACCCGACCGGCTCCTTCAAGGCGCGGGGCCTCTCCGCGGCCGTCTCGCGAGCCAAGGAGCTCGGCGTCACGGCGATCTCGCTCCCGAGCGCGGGCAACGCCGGCGGCGCACGCGGCCGCCTACGCCGCGGCAGCAGGCCTCGAAGCCCACATCGCGATGCCGCGCGACGTCCCAGCCGCGAATCGCATCGAGGTCGAGATGTACGGGGCGGACCTGACGCTCATCGACGGGCTCATCGACCAGGCCGGCGCCTGGCTGCGCGAGCGCGGCGGCCCCGCCGGCTGGTTCGATGTCTCGACACTGCGCGAGCCGTACCGTCAGGAAGGCAAGAAGACGCTCGGCCTTGAGCTCGCCGAGCACGGCGGTTGGGGCGATGACTGCCTGCCCGACGTCATCATCTACCCGACGGGCGGCGGCACGGGCATCGTCGGCATGTGGAAAGCGTTCGCGGAGCTGCAGGAACTCGGCTGGATCGGCGCCAAACGACCGAAGATGGTCGTCGTCCAGGCAACCGGCTGCGCACCGATCGTCCGCGCCTTCGAGCAGGGCGCCGACCACGCAACGCGATGGGAGAACGCGGACACCATCGCCGCCGGCATCCGGGTCCCGGCGGCGATCGGCGACTACCTGATCCTGCAGGCCGTGCGCGAGAGCGCGGGGACGGCCGTCGCGATGTCGGATCCCCAGATCCAGGAGGCGCAACGCGAGCTGGCGCGCCTCACCGGCGTCTACACGGCCCCCGAAAGCGGCGCCACCTGGGCAGCCGCCCGCGAGCTGAGGCGCTCCGGCTGGCTGCACGGCGACGAGCGCGTCGTCCTCTTCAGCACAGGCACGGGCCTGAAGTACGACCCGCCGCTCTGACCACTCAGTTCGAACGCGAGCCCGCACGCAGCGCCAGCTCGATGCGCTGGTTCAGCTCGGCGCGGCGCTCAGGGGTCAGCGTGTCCAGGCAGTCGCCGTGGAGGAGCCACCAGGCTTCCAGCGCGTCGGGGTCGCGGATGATCATGACGCGCGCATCGCGCTCCATAGCGTCCAGCAACGGCACATCAGCAAGGACCGCGACACAGATCACGGTCGCGGTGCCGGTCGTGATGACCTGTTCGCAGATCGGGCAGATCGGTTGCCCTTCCTCGTCGAAGAGCATACGGCGCACGGCCGGGGCAGCGTGCGCCATCCAGATCATCTGGCGGGCGACCAGCAGGTCGAACGAGTGCAGGTCGCGGGCGGGGATGCCCCAGACCGCGCGGTAGACGTACGGGTCGGGACCGATTGGAGAATCCATGTCGCTCCTGGCGCGTCGCTCGGATAGCATTTTGGATTGCGACGCGCGGGTCGCCAAACCATGAGTGTAAGCGGGAGGTCGGCGATGACGGTCGTCGCGGTTCTTGAGGATATCCACGGCGCCTACCTGGAGTCCCTGCCCATGCAGGACGTCGGCAAGAAAGTCGACCTCCGCGTCATCAAGGAGCGCCTCGATCCACCACAACGCGCCGTTGCTCTGAAGGACGTGGATGTGGTCGTCGGCCTTCGCGAGCGGACTCGGTTCGACGCCGAGTTCCTTCGGGATGCGCCGAACTTGAAGCTCATCGTACAGACGGGCCGCGTCGGCCCGAATCTCGACATGGACGCGATAACGAAGGCGGGCGTCATCGTCGCCTCCGCACCAGGTGCGTCATCGCACTCGACTATCGAGCTGACGTTTGGCCTGATCTTCGCGGTCCTGCGAGGGATCCCGCAGAGCGATCACGCCATGCGCGAGGGACACTGGGAGGTGCCGTACGGCCGCGCCGCCAACGGCAAGACGCTCGGAGTCATCGGTACGGGTCGCATCGGCGGCAGAGTCGCGGAAATTGCTTCATCCGGCTTTGCCATGAAGGTGCTCGCCTGGAGCAAGAACATGACTCAGGAGCGCGCCGCGAAGGTCGGCGCAATGGCCGTTGAGATCGACGATCTGCTGCGCACCGCGGACGTCGTCTCGGTCCACCTCGCGCTCAACGAAGGCACGCGTGGCCTGCTCTCGGCGGAGAAGCTCGCGCTCATGCGACCCAACGCCTACTTCGTCAATACCTCGCGCGGCCACGTACTGGACGAGCCGGCACTGATCCGCATGCTCCAGGAGGGCAAGCTTGCCGGCGCCGGGCTCGACGTCTTTTGGGAAGAGCCGGTTCCGCCAACGAGTCCCCTGCTGAAGCTGAACAACGTCGTCCTTACTCCGCACGTCGGCTGGCCCGCGGACGTGAGCTACCAGTCCTTCGCCGAATCGTCCGCGGCGGTGATCGAGTCGTTCCTGGCCGGCGACACCATCAACGTCGCCAATCCCGAGGCGCTCGCCGCGCGTTAGGACGAGGCGCGCGCGGCCTCGACAGGGTGCGTGGGATCCTGCATGTCGGCGAGGCCCGCGGGGGTGTGCCATTGCTTGAGGGGCTGGCCCTCAGCGAGGGCTTTGAGCTCGCGCTCCCAGATCTTGCGCTTCAGGAAGACGCCGACGTCGGTGACGCCGAGGTGCTCCGGGCGCTCGTGACCGGGCTTCGGCTGCTGGCCGACCTGGGTCACGTAGTCCTCGATCCAGAACGTCTTGTAGATGCTCATGTCGCGGGGCAGGTCCTCGATGCGGAGCTTGCCCGCGAGGACCGACTCGCCGATCGCGTTCAGCTCCGCGGGTGACGCCTCTCCCGCGGCCTGGCGGCGCGCGCGGTACGCCTCCGCCTCCTCGGGCCTGAGCGGAATGTAGTCCACGACGAAATTCACGCAATTCTCGTCGTCGACGGGCACCCGCCAGAAAAAGCGGTCCGCCGCGAGCGACCGCGCGTCCTCGCGCGAGCCCTCGATGCGCGTACTCCGCACCTGGTTGATGTTCGGCATGTGAAAAAAGATGAAGACCTGCGATTCGCCCGGAATCTTCGGCCCAAACGTGCGGACGCCGTACTCGGTCTCCTCCGCCTGGAGCCGATACGGAATGACCTGCATCGGGCGGTCGGTCCGACCGAACGATTCCCGGTGGGTGAAGACGACGTGGCGCGAGTCGTTGTCGATGCGGGTCATGAAGTTGGCCGGCCAGTACTCCGGCGGCCCCGCCTCGAGGTAGCCGGGCCGCTCGGCGTCCGGAAAACGCTTGATCGCCGGCGCCTCGCCCTCACCCAGGTACGTGAAGATCAGGCCGAGGTACTCCTGCACGGGGAAGCTGCGAATGCGAATACGCTCGCAAAAGGGCCGGTCCTCAAGCGGCTGCTCGACGCACTGGCCGACTCCGTCGTACATCCAGCCGTGGTAGCGGCAGCGGACGTTGTCGCCCTCCACCCAACCAACGGAGAGCTGCGTCCCGCGATGGGCGCAGGCCGAATCGACCAGATGCACCTGGCCGCTTTCGCCACGGTAGAGGGTCAGAGCCTCGCTCATGATCGTGATCGGCATGGCCCGACCCGCGGGCAGATCGGCGGAGCGATATACCGGCTGCCAGAAGGTCCTCAGGAAGCGTCCGGCGAGGGTGTCTGGCCCAGTGTGGGTGATGTCTTGCCACGCTTCGTTTGCCATCTTGCCCTCCCTGCGCGTTGGCATAGCCTACCGAGCGCGCTCGTGGTTGGTCAAGCGAATTAGCGTTGCAACCACGCGCAGCGGTCGGAGTACACTCGGGCCAAAAGAGGGAGGTGGGCGATGCTGGTGAATGCGCGGAGCTGGTTGAGCGGACAGCGAGGATCGGGCCGGCGCCTGCGGCTGAGCGCGGCGCATGACGAATGGAACCACGTTGGCATCGCGCTGGCGGGGATGGATCAGGGCTTCTTCGCCGACGAAGGCATCACGGATGTCGAGTTGATCACGTTCTCGGGCGACTCTGATGCCCTGCTCGACCGTGAGGCGACACAGGTCGGGCTCATCGCCGACGGGGCGGTGGATATCGGTATCGATCCCCGCACGACCTTCCTGCTCGAGGCCAAGGACCAGGGTCGCCCTGCCTCCATCGTCGCGGCCCGGCGCAAGAATCACGCCTTCGTGCTCTTCGGCCAGAAGGGCCTTTCGAGCATGGAGGAGCTTCGCGGCCTCACCCTGATGTGTCCGCATCGCGGCGGCGCCAATGACACCATGCTGCGGCAGGTGCTGATCGACAGCGGGCTAGTTCCCGACGAAGACGTCGCATTTGAGTACGCCGGCGGCGCGATGCACAACTCATACGAGCACGTGCGCGCCTTTCGCTCCGGGACGTTCGGTCCCGCGATGCTCTCCTCGACCGCGGAGGCGCCGCACCTCGTCGAAGAGGGATTCCCGATCCTCGCGGATCTTCGCACGCTCTACCCGTCGCGCCACGACCGCGTCACCGGCGCCAACGAACAGTTCGTCGCCGAGCACCCCGACGTCCTGAAGGGATTCCTGCGCGGCATGATCCGCTCGTGCCGCTACGTGCTCGACCCCGCGAACGCGGCCGCCTTCAAGGAGATGATCATCCGGGCCGGCTTCCTGGATACGGAGCAGCAGCGCAACGGCTTCGATGGCCTCTTCGGCGGCTGGCAGTCACGCGGGAGTCGCGACCTCGCCCTCCCCCGCGACGGCATCGAGCTCATCGTCGACGAGTCGAAGCGTGCCGGCCGCATCTCGCCGACATTCCGGGTCGACGACGTCCTTCGCCTGGACATGCTGAAAGAGGCACAGCGGGAGCTGGCTGAGGCCTAATGCACGTCCCATTCGTTGGCGTTCCAGGCGTGGCTCGAGGGAGAGCTTACGATTCGTCGCATCGACGTAGCCGCCCTCTGGACCGCGGTGGTAGCCGAGCCCCTCGATGAGCTGCATCGCGCGGCGCGGGTCGTACTCGTATTTCACGATCTGCGGCTCGATGTCGCGGTACTCGGGCTCGCGCGGGTTCAGATAGCTGTGCGCAACCGTCGTCAGACCGTGCATGAACGTGTCGACCCAGGACTGGCGGTCCAGCGCGTGCAGGACGGCTCGGCGGAACACGATGTCGCAGACGATCGGGGGGTCCGGGTTGAGGAGCTGCGGCCAGGCCTGGATCCAGGTGTACGGCGCGGCCTCGATGCGGCCTTCGGTCCAGCGGGCGCGCAGGTCGTCCGCCTCCTCCAGGCTCACCCCGCGCCCCATGGTGAAGTCCACCGCTCCCCGAAAGAATGTTCGCGATCAGCGTCGTCGGGTCCGTGATGAACTTGACCTGGATCTCGTCCACCTTCGGTCGGCCGAGGACGTACTGATCGTTCGCCCGCACCACGAGGTGGCTGCCCCGCTCCCAGGACGCCAGCTTGAAGGGCCCCGCGCCGACGAAATCCTCCGTCCAGTACGTGAGCTCGGTGAATCCCGTCTTGTTGTCGCGGTAGGCGGTCTCGAGCAGGTGCTTCGGCAGCGGGATCGCGAACTGCGGCGTGAACATGCTGTCCGCGTTGATGTAGGGGCTCTTCCAGCTCACGGTCACGGTGCACGCATCCGGGGCAGTAACCCCATCGATGTTGTCCCAGGCCCGATCGCGGAAGACGCCGACCTCGCGATCCCGCGCCACGTTGGCCGTGAAGACCAGATCGTCGGCCGTGACGGGTGTGCCGTCGTGCCAGCGCGCGTCAGGACGTAGCTTCCAGGTCGTGTCCATACGGCCGTCGGGCTGGATCGTCCAGAGCCCGTTCTCCGTGCTCGGCAGCGCCTCGGCGAGCCGCGGCACGAGCACCCCCTTGGCATCGAGCGACGCCATCCCGGCGTGGACGAGCGCCTCGGAGCCCGGCGGCGTGAAGCCCCCGTTGGATGACATCTGGTAGTTCAACGTGAACGGATCGCCCTGCACCGCCGCGACGATGCGCTTCGGCGCGGCGGGTCGCGCGGGCTCGGCGGGCGGGCGCGCCGCTGACTGGGGCGCGGCGCAGCCGAGCGAGAGCACAACCAGCGCTGCCAGAATTCGAAGCACGAGCCGCATCGTCCCGCCTCCTCAGCCCGGGATGGCCGCGACGTCCCTTCGCTGGAGCCTTACCCCTGCCACTCGTAGCTGAGAGAAGCGACCGGCGGCGTGAAGTTGTCGCGCGTCTTATGCACCAGCTTTTCCGTCTCGTGGAAGCGCGGGCAATACAGCTCGAAGAGATTGCCCGACGGATCGCGGAAGTACATGAGCGCGGTGTAGCCATTCCGGGTCCAGATCGGGTGGGTCGGGACGCCGGCCGCGTCGAGCTGCGCCTTGATCGGCTCCATCTGTTCGGCGTCGACCAGGAAGCCGTAGTGCGGGAACTCCGCGTCTGGCGCGGTCCAACCGCCGGACTGCTTTGAGAGGCCGATGATCATGCCCCCGCAGCGTACCTCGGCGAACTGCTCCTGCTCCTGCACCCACTCCGCCCCCAGCACGTTGATGAAGAAGCGGAGCGACTGCTTGACGTCCTTCACTGGCAGACTCATGTGATTGAAACCGGCGGGGCTTGTCAGGGATGTCGATTGTTCGCTCTGCGACGTGGTACTCGCCATGGTCATTCCCTCCTCGACGCGTGAGGTCGCTGAGACCGCCTAGGTGCTCAGTTGGGCCGAGTCTAAGCAGGCGCCGAAGGGCTGTCAAATGAGAGACGGGCGATTACCGCTGGCTAGCTGTCGCCTCGCCAAGGGCTGGCGTGGTTGCCCGGCCCAGCATCATGCGCGCGATGCGCACAAAGGGATAGAGGAGCTGCGCGAGGTAGTTGGTTGGCACCCGATCGTCGATCCCATAGGCGGCCGGCATAAGCCCCTTGGGCATGTAGGCCGAACCAAATAGGAGGTCCAGGAAGGGGAGCTGGCCGGCGAAGTTCTTGTCGCGGGCTTCGCGCTCGGCTGCGTGATGCCAGTGATGGAACTCGGGGCTGGCGATGAGCCACCGCAGCGGGCCGAGCTTGAGCCGCACGTTGCCGTGCTCGACGTACGTCTGCCAGGTGTAAATGACGGCGTGAATCGAGAGCGCCTCAACGCCAAAACCAAGCATTGAAACGGGAAGAATCGACAGTGTCTTGGTGAGGGCGAGGTCCACGAAGTGGATCCGCGCGGCGGCGAGCCAGTCCATGTCCTCCACGCTGTGATGAACGGCATGGAACTGCCAGAGCCACGGGACGGCGTGGAATAGCCGGTGCGCCGCGTAGAAGCCAACGTCCGCCACGATCGGGAGGCAGACGAGCTGGATCGCAAGGGGCGAGCCCGCGACCGTTTCTCGCAACGTCGACGGAACGACCGCGGTTGCCGCGGTGACGCCGCCCGCGAGCGCAAGCATCGCCAGGCCGATCGGCCAGCGGTTGAACACCTGGTAAAAAACGTCGTTGCGCCACGACCTACGCAGGACTTTTTGCTCCCTGTGGAGCGCGAACACCCGCTCCAGCGGGACCAGAATTAACGCAGCGACCAGGATCGTGCGCAGCTGAAACATCGCCGCCAGATCGGCAAGCATTTCCAAGGTGAGTTCCTCGAAGATGGGCTCGGCTAAGGATACCCGCCTCGTGACGCAAGGTGGTCCTTTTGTAACTGCCAATCCCACAACAACGCCATTGCTCGGGTGCTGGAGAAGCACCCTGGCAGGTTCATCGGGCTTGCCCACCTCCCGATGCAGGCACCGACACGCGCGGTGCGCGAGATAGAGCGCGCCGTGAAGGAGCTCGGCATCCATGCGCCGACGATCTTCACAAACGTCAACGGACGCAACCTCGACGAGCCCGAGTTCTGGCCCGTCTGGGCCAAGGCGGAAGAGCTCGACGTCCCGCTCATCTTGCACCCAAGCCGCAGCGGCGTGCTCCTCGGCCTGGATCGCCTGACCAAGCATCACCTGGACAACGCACTCGGGTTCCTCTACGAGGGCGCGCTCGCGATCACATCGCTCATCACGGGCGGCGTGCTGGACCTGTTCCCGCGCCTCCGCGTCGCGCTCATGGAGACTGGCTGCGGCTACATCCCCACGCTGATCGACCGCCTGAATGAGGTCTACGACCAGGAAGGGGTCAGCGAGATCATCAAGAAGCGGCCGCACGAGTATCTCAACCAGTTCTACATCGCCGCGAACGTGAGCACGGAAAAGGAGACGCTCGCCTACGTGGCCCAGCGGTTCCCTGAAGTGCGGCTGATGATGGCGATGGACTTTCCGCACGGCCTCGGCGGTGCCGGCGAGTCCTGTGTTGACGACGTCACCGGTAACTCGCTCCTCACCGACGAGCAAAAGGACCGCATCCTTGGGCTGAATGCCGCCGAGCTCTTCGCCATCGATCCAGCGACCAAGATGCGGCGCAACGGCCGACTCGCCGCGATGCACGCACAGTCCGGCGGGGGAGCGACGACCAAATCAGAGTCAGCGCTCGACGGGCGCCGTGACACTCCTGGCACACTTGGCGAATGGACGTGATCGGTATACCGCTCTAACGCGCGGAAACACTATGCTGTTGATAGTGCCCCATCGCTTCGGGCCAAGCCTACGACGATTTCGCGCGTACCTGACCCAACAAGAGATGTGCCCCCGGTAGGAGATGATCGATGCTACGTCTGATCGCGGTTCTGGCTGCCCTCGTATTCAGCTTGGTCCCAGGCCTCACCTCGGTCCCGGCCGCGTCCGCCCAGCAGTGCACGTTTGCCCCGGGATCCGTCGTGCAGCTTGCGGGCACGCCCCACCTGTTCATCGCGGACCTCCAGGGCATGCTCCATTGGGGAGGAGACACCCGCGGGCTCGCAGGCAAGACAATCGAGTGGAGCAATCGCTGCAACATCGGGCTCGACGCGCTTCGCGCGGCCCCACGCGGCGATCCATGGCTCTCCTCTGGCCTGCCCCAGATCGGCGAGGCGATCTTCCTATCGAAATGGGAAGACAACGAGGCCGCTCCCACCTTGCTCCACATTCAGTCGATCGCCGACGTTGAGCTCTTCGGCATCACCTCGGCGAACTATCTGAACTTCGTCCTCGACCGTGCGACCTATGAGTCGCGCTATGGCTTCCGCGTGGGCACGTTGCAGATGGGCCCGCTGGCCTCCGCGGCGTCGTTCGCCTGGTCGCCCGCGGACCAGGCAGCCTACGCCCAACTCCTGACGAATCTGCAGAACATCGAGAGCGCAGCGCTCTTCCAATCGCAGCAAGCCGGGACCGACGCCGCCACCGCGCTGACCCAGATCATCGGCTGTGAGCGGCAAGGCCTATCCGACTTCGAGCGCAACAAGAACGGCGGCGCGGCGCTCGCGCTCACGCAAAGCTGCCTGGGTAGCGCGGGCCCCGTTGGGCCAGGCCCTGGCCCGGCAACGGGCGCACCGTCGGCACCAACCAATATCCAGGTGATCCCAGGCGAAGGCAGCGCGCTCCGCATCATCTGGACCGACACCTCCGCGAACGAGGATGGCTTCCGCGTCCGCCGCGGAAACCAGGTTGCTGCGACCCTTGGCGCCAACGTCACAACGTATCTCGACGTGTCCGCGGACCCACGCGTGCCCGCATGCTATTCGGTTGCCGCGTTCAATGCGGCCGGCGAATCGCCGAGCCAGCCGATTTGCCCCAGCGGCGGCCCCGGCGGCCCGGGTGGGCCGCCTAATCCTGGCGCGCCCACTGCGCCGGTCAACCTCGTGGTCACCGCCCAGGCGCCGGGCGCCAAGCTGGACTGGGGCGATACCTCGACCAATGAAGATGGCTTCCGCATCATCCGCGCGGGCCAGGTCGTTGGCACGGTGGGCCCTAATGTCACGACGTTTGCCGATCCCTCCCTCCCGCCAGGCGCGCCGCCGTGCTACCGGGTCGTCGCGTTCAATCCGCTTGGCGAAACCCCGAGTCCCGAGGTGTGCCTCGGCGCACCGGGGGCGCCGGGAGTTCCCGCCGCGCCCACAAACCTGCGGGCGGCGCCGGTGATCGGCGGCCCTGGGACACGCCTAGACTGGACAGACACCTCTACCAACGAGGAAGGATTCCGCATCATCAAGGCCGGTCAGCTCATCGGCACCGTCGGTCCGAGCGTCACGACGTTCATTGACCCCGCGGGCATTCCGGGTGTCCCGCAATGCTACGTCGTGGTCGCCTTCAACCCCATCGGGCAGGCGCAGAGCAACCAGGTCTGCACCCCGTAGCGTCGCAAGCGCGCACAGGAGTGCGGCGAAGGCAGCGGTGGCGAACACCACCGCTGCCTTCGCCGTATCCAGGACTTACGCGGCTGCTCCACACGGGCAGGACGTACCTATTGCCAGGCTGGCACGCGCCGGGCTTCGCTGGCGTCATCCATAATTCCGGTACTTGGTTCGCTGAAGGACGCCACGTGAAGCCAGATCCGGGCGCCTCCCACCTCTGGCGGAGTCTGATGCTCCTCGGCCTGGTTGCAATCGTGGCCTGCTCGCCGGCCGCACGGTCGACGTCGCGGGACGGCCGAGGCCCAGGTGCGGATAGCGGCGCGCCCGAGCGGGCGAAGACGATCACCATCGCCTCGCTGAACGCGATCAAGAGCTACGGACCATGGTCGTTCTCCAGCACGCCCGGCGGCGCCGCGTCGCTGGCCGAGGTCCACACGATGGGGTTGACCTACGAGGCGCTCGATGGCAGCCCCGAGGCCCGGGTAGCGGCCGGACTCCCATCTTTCGACGATGGCACGATCACGGTCCTGCCCGACGGTCGCATGCAGACGACCTGGAAGCTGCGACCCGGGGTGAAGTGGCATGACGGCTCGCCCTTCACCGCCGACGACGTCGTCTTTAGCTGGGACGTTGCCCGCCACCCTGAAACGGTGTCTTCCATCGAGCCGGTGGTCAACAAGGCTGAAAGCGTGCAGGCGATCGATCCGCTGACCATCGTCATCACCTGGAAGTCGCCCTTCTACCGCGCGCTCGAGCTGGGCCACCGCGAACCTCTGGCCTGGACGTCGCCGAGGTCGTGCCGAGCCCTGCTTTGAGCCGCGATCCGGCGTTTCGGACGCAGTTCCCCGCCGTCGACACACAGGACCGCGGCCAGGGGGACCAGATCCTCGTCTCGTTCGACAGCCGCAGCCAGGCGCTACCGGAGAATCGCTGGCAGGGCTCGAACACGGCCCATTACGTCAACCCAGGTCTTGACCCGCTCTTCGATCGCCTCTATGGCTCGATCGACGCGGCCGAGCAAGGGCCGCTCCTCCGCCAGACCGGCGAGATCCTGGCCACCGACGTGCCGGTCCTCCCGCTTTACTTCAAGACCTCGTTCGCGGCCGTGCGGCAGGGAATCCGGGCCATGCGCGACGACTACCCTGGCACTCGCGGCTCCGGAGGTGCGTCGCGCTTCGCCCACCTCTGGGATCGTGACTGAGCACCTGGGCTGCGTTGACCGCTGGGGGCGCCGGCGGGTAGGCTTTGCCGTTCGGATCAAGCGAAACGGCTGTCGCTGGAGGTGCGCATCGGTGGTCCTCGGGTGGAAGCGAATCTGGATCTGGCTGAGCACAGCGATCCTCCTGCTGGCGTGCGCGGCGCCGGTCACCCCCCAGCCGGGCGGGGCCCCTGCGATCGGGGGTGAATCCCGGGCTCAGGTGCCGAAGCGAATCCGGATCGGCATCCTCCAGGAGCCGAAGGGCTGGATGCCCTGGGGCGGTACCTCCACGGCGGGCGGTGCGCAGCAGCCGCTGTGGCTCACGACCCGGACCCTAACGATCATCAACGGCGACGGTTTGCTCCGACCGGTACTGGCCGAGGCGTTGCCATCGATCGCCGCCGGCACGTGGAAAATCGAGCCGGACGGCACGATGGAGCAGACCTGGAAGATTCGCGGCAGTGCCAAATGGCATGACGGGCAGCCCGTGACCGCGAACGACTTCGTCTTCGCCCGGGAGATCATCGCCAATCCCACCATCCCGACGACGGCGACGGACGCGCGCGATCTCATCATCAGCGCTGCGGCCCCAAGTCCTCAAATCCTGATCCTCCGTTTCAAGGGCACGAGCCCGCTGGCAGAACAGATGCTGTTCAACCCCTATCCGCAGCACATCCTCGGCGACGCGTTCGCATCCGGCGATCTCGACAAATTCATGGCCCACGACTACTGGACGACCGCCTACGTCGGCGCAGGACCCTATCGGGTGGCCGACTGGCAGCCCGGCGCCTTCCTCGAGCTCGCGGCATTCCCGGACTACGTGGAGGGACGCCCGAAAGTCGACGCCTTGACCGTCCGCTTCCTCAGCGATCCGAACACGTTGCTCGCAAACATCATCGGCGGCGAGGTTGACGTCGCCCTGCCCGATGGTCTGTCTGTCGAGATGGCCAAGGAGCTCCAACAGGGCTGGGCTGCGCCCGGCACCGGTAACAACGTGTTGCTCTATTTCGACGGCCGGGTGTTCCGGCTCTACTTCCAGCACCGGGCCGAGTACGCGAAGCCCGCCGCGGCGCGCGACCCGCGCGTGCGGAGGGCGCTCTACCACAGCCTCGACAAGGACGGCATCAACGAGGTGGAGCTCGCGGGTCTCGGGCGACCGGCCGATAGCTGGATACCGCCCGACGATACGCGGCTGCCGCTCTTCAAGGACGCTATTCCGCCATGGTTCCGCGACCTCACCCTCGCCCAGCGCAGCCTCGAGGAGGCCGGCTGGCAGCACGGCGCGGATGGCATCATGGTCCACCCCACGACCGGCGGGCGCCTGGGGACGGTCGACGGCCCACGACGGCCGGTGCTGCATGCGGACGTGGGTGAACGCGAGCAGGCCGCCGAAGCTGAGGAGCGAGAGGAGCGACAGGACTGCCAGCGCGACGCCCCTCGAGGCGCGGCTGGCCGGGGGCGCCGACATGTCCCCCGAGGGTACGCTCCGCAAGGCGGGGAGCGCGGCCCCAGGGTGGGGACAACGCAACCCAGCGACATCTATGGTGCGTGTCCCTGGCTAACTTCTTGAAAGTCCGAGAAGCGTGCTCGGCTCAAGCGCAACCCCTTCGTTCCTGTGCGGTCTCCTGGCGGCAGCGATGCTCGCCGGCGGGGCGGCAGAGGCGTCGACGCCACGTGTGGCGGTCTCCGATTTCACCGGCCCCTACGCGGGCAAGGTGCGGGCGGGGGTCGTCAAGGCGCTCTCGCCCAGCATGCGCGTCGTCGGTTACGACCGCGCCAGGGCGATCGTCCAGGGAGACGTCGCGACGGGCCGGCGCAAGCGCTCGGCGAGGTGCGCCCCGCGCTCGTGGTGCTCGCCCACACCGCGTCGAGCTACGCGCTGGGCTGGGGCCACGAGCAGCCGCTGGTGGACCGTGTCGCGTCGCTCTGCCGCGCCCCCGCGCTCCTGGCCGCGCAGGCCGTGCGGGCCGCGCTTCACCACCTGGGCGTGACGCGGCTCGCGCTCGGCACGCCCTACCCGGAATCGATCAGCCGGCAGGGTCGCGCGTACTGGGAGGCGGCGGGCTTTCAGATCGTCGGCTATCACCGCCTCGCGGGAGTGGTCAATATCTACGATGAACCCGAGGAGCGCGCGGCCGAGCTCGCGCGCCGGGCCGACGCGCCCGCGGCGCAGGCG
>Ga0080064_1001407_pt1 | contig 48654 bp, 41 predicted proteins | sample Subgrocontami54m_FD_69260 | JGI IMG/M metagenome (GOLD analysis project Ga0080064, IMG submission 69260) | Subsurface groundwater microbial communities from S. Glens Falls, New York, USA - GMW46 contaminated, 5.4 m (SPADES assembly) (version 2) ...
CTTCCAAGCTCAGTCTTGTTGAGGAATACGCTTACTTCAAACGATTTGTTATGGTCAGGTCCACTTTCAGAGACTGTTATATACTCAGGCAATCCAACTTTATTAGCCTGTGTATATTCCTGAAGCATAGCTTTATAGTTACCCTTTTCAACATTAAAAGAAACCTCTTCAATGGAATTTTTCCAGTATTTTAATATAAAGTCCCGTGTTTTATTACTGCCACATTGATAGTAAATCACAGCAAGAAGAGCTTCTAGTGCATCTGCAAGGACTGAAACAGGTGTTGATTTCATTTCTCCTTTTCCAAGCAGAATATATTTTTTTAACCCAATGTCACTAGCAATCTCCGATAACACTTTTTCACTTACTACATAAGCCCTGAGTTTACTCAACTTACCTTCAGAGAAATCAGTATACTTATCCATTAAATGTTCACTTATAAACATCTTTAAAACAGCATCGCCAAAGAATTCAAGCCGTTCATTATCTTCTGTAGATTTAAGCTTCTTCTCTTTTATATATGAACCATGAGTAAGTGCATTGTTTAATAAATTAAAATCAGTTATAACTAAGCCAAGACTTCTGGCAAACTCTGAAAGTTGTTTAGTTCTATTGTCTAAAGGCATGCAAAGCCTTTTTTACTAACCGCCTGCTCGTTCATAATTCACTTCGCAGGCTTTCCAAAATGCATCTGATTGGTACTTCTTCTAACACAATCAAGATTTTACCGAATAAATCGGATAAAATCTTACCTTGTAAATAGATTAATTCTAGATATTCCAATAGCCAGGTAATAAGCAAGTATCTTATACAGGATGTAAAATTCAAAAGGCAGCAAATAATGTAATATGAAACAAACTGAAGCAAGAAGGTTGAATTTAGAAATAGTTATCAGGCCACAAGCAAAGATTAAGTCTAGACAATGGTGGACTAACTCTTACAAAAAAATCAACCGGTTTCTCAATTTATATCTGCCTAAAAATAAATCGTTGTTTCTTAAAAGGAAGGGGTTATCCTTACTTGTAACAAATGATAAGGAAATACGGGATTTAAATAAAAGGTTTCGAAAAAAAAACAAACCAACTGATGTTTTATCTTTTCAACTTGAGAGGAAGAATCAAATAAAACAAAAATATCTGGGCGATATCATAATATCTGTAGAGACTGCAAGAAAACAAGCACATATAAAGGCGGTTAGCATTGATAAAGAGCTTAAAATGTTATTTATACATGCTTGTTTACATTTACTCGGGTATGATCACATGGCAAAAAAAGAAGCAAAGATCATGTTCTTACTACAGGAGAAAATTCTAGGCAAATGCTGTTAACTTCCAAAGAAATGAGAGTTATAATTTGATTCGCTAAGTACTAAAAATGAAAAACTTATTTGTATTTAATAATCTAACAAAAAATAAGGAGAAATTTGAACCATTAAATCCTCCATCTATAACTATTTATACCTGTGGACCAACTGTATATGATCACTCTCATATTGGTCATGCAAGATCTGCAATAAGCTGGGATTTTATTGTCAGATTTTTAAGATCAACCGGATACAAAGTAAGCTGGACAAGAAACATCACTGATATAGATGACAAAATAATAAATAAAGCAAAAGAAGTAAATCTGCATCCGGATAAAATTGCAAGGATTTACACTCACTCATTTCACGAGGACATGCTTGCGCTTGGAGTTGAATGGCCTGATTTTGAGCCCCATGCAACCCAGTATTTATCACAAATGTATGATTTTATAAATGAACTTATTAAAAAAGGGAAAGCATACCAAATAGAAAGCGATGTATATTTTTCGGTAAGTGCCTCAAAAAACTATGGGCAATTAAAAGGACAATCAGTTGAAGAACTTGAAAAAGGTTTTGAAAGGATAGAGCCAAATCCAAAGAAAAAACATAAACTTGACTTTGCACTCTGGAAAGGTATAAAAGACAAAAATGAATACAGTTTCCAAAGTCCATGGGGAAAAGGAAGACCAGGCTGGCATCTGGAATGTTCAGCCATGAATTACTCAATCTATGGAGAATCAATTGACATTCATGGCGGTGGAGATGATTTAATCTTTCCCCATCATGAGAATGAAATCGCACAATCAGAATCGCTAACAGGTAAAGTATTTTCTAAATACTGGATGCATAATGGAATGATTATGGTTGATGGAAAGAAAATGGCTAAATCAGAAGGTAATTTTGTAACAATAAAAGATGCTTTAAGATCAGTTTCAGGAAATGCACTAAGGCTTTTTGTTTTAAACACTCATTACAGAATGCCACTGAATTATACAAATGAAGGTGTTTTTGCAGCGCAAAATGGCATAAATCGCCTTCAGGAAGCGCTTGATAATTACGAAGCTTCAAATGGAAACATGTTAAATATTGAAACAAATGAGTTTGTAAAGGAATTCAATGAATCCATGGCAGATGACTTCAACAGTTCACAGGCATTATCTGTTTTATTTAAAATAACAGATCTAATAAACACAGAGAAAAATAAAAAGAAGAAGCATGAATTACAGAGTACACTGATTTACTTGTCCGGGGTGCTGGGTCTAGATCTGCAGAATGAAAACTTAAGTCCGAATTTCATACGAAAAAATATTTTAGATAAATTAATAGATAATCTTATTTCGTGGAGAACAGAAAGCAGAGAAAAAAAAGATTATGCAAGTTCTGATAAAATCCGTGATATTTTAAATAATTGTAGAATTGAGGTAAAGGATCTACCTGAGAATAAGTACAAATGGCAGATAAAATTATAAAGGCTATATTAATAACTATCCTATTATTCTTCCTTACCGAAGGATATTGCTCAGCTAAAGTTATATTTTCTAAAGAAATATATCTAACGAATTTAAATCACTTAAATATTACTAATGAATCAACAAAAAATATAAAACAGCTTAAAGAACTAATAGAATCCAAGAGACCAAAAGCAATATATCTGGAACAATGGATACTTCTGGAACCTCACAATAAAAAACTTATAAAGAGACTTCATAAAATTGCACAAAAAAATAAAATTAAATTTTATCTTGTAGTAGGTAAAAATAGCTGGATAGGTGACAGGGGTAAGACTAACACACTTTTTTATCTAAATCAGTACAGAAAATACATTGATGGAATAGTCTTAAGGACTGAACCAAACAAAATCAATGTCTGGAAAGATGATCCTGGTATAAAAGCTCAGATACTAAATCTGATGCTGGATGCATATTCAGCTATTTATATAGAAGCAAAAAAGTATGATAAACAGTTTATTGCAGAGTTCCCATTCTGGTATAGCGATTTTAAAGGTCCTTTAAAACCGTTCCCAGAAGATGTTTGCACATATTCAAGCAAAGTTATTTTTCTTATTGACGATCCAAAGAAATTAAATGATTTTTCTGCTGACTGGAATGATATTACCTGCATCTACAACATAAATCTAACCAAAAGAGCTACTACATTAAATGATGAGAAAATAAATGAAGTATTAAACAAATTAAAATCAACAAATACTTTTTATTCAAACTTTAACGGATTTATTATTGATTCAGATTCCCCACTTTTAAATTAAATACAACCCTGATAAAGGATAATTTAAAGGGTTAGCTCTATTAAATCAATATTATCTTTTAGGTAAATTTGCCGATTTCTTCTTTGAGGGTTCAAGTGAAGAAATTAAACAAATTATTAATCAAATTAATCTCAATTGCACTAATAATTGGAAATTGTAGTCAAGTACTTGCCCTATATATACCAAAAGAAAATGATGCATCTTATTATGTTAAAGAAAAATTCTTAGGTAGGTGGGACATGCAGACAATTGTCACTGACTCAAATTGTCCATTCGTCCTAAAAGGAACAACAACTGAATCAAACCTAGAGATAGCACCAGTCCCAAACTCTGAACCTGGAAGCAACTTATTAAAAACTTCTTGGCAGGGAGGCCAGTGGAGTAAAAGCTCTGGTACACTTAAAATTTTAAATAATAATGAAGCTGTTTCTGAAAGAATCACTGAATATACCACCAAGGACAATAACAGCTGGAAGGCAGTTTTAATTGATCATTTAAGATTAAGTGAGAATGATACTATCCACTCGGAAAGTATAGTAATACAATACAAAAATAATGCTCTTGTAGGAAAATACAAAACATATTCAATCCTTACAAAATTAGATTAAAAATCAGTAACCTAATTCAAGCGACATACATAATAAAATTCTTATTAATTTTTTTAAACTAATTCACAAATCAGCTTAAAAATAAATTTTGAAACTATAATTTAAGTTGTTTCAATAAACTCAACAAAATTATGGATAGCACCATCTTTCAAGAAACAATAAAGATTTCAATATCACAATTAGGATTAATAATTTTTGTTGTTCTATTATTTATCTACTTGTTTATTGCACTGTTTTTCCCGGAGAAATTTATTTAAAGTGATAGAACTAATCTTATTTATAGTTCTTTTAATGGTTATTTTATTACCTCTAAGTTATTTGTTAGGAAAATTCATATCGATTAATTTTAGCGAATCTAATGAACCACAAAAATCAAGACTGCAGAATATTTTTGAATGTATAGAAAAACCTATATATAAAATATGCGGGATAAACCCAAAGTCTGAGAAGTCAGCTAAAGAATACTTTTTTTCATTGTTCTGGTCAAATATGGTTCTTTCTGCCATATGTTTTTTTGGGCTATACTACCAGAATAGATTACCATTCAATGGTTTAGTAAATCATCAACTTGATCTACCCATAATTTTTCATATTCTTTCATCATTAATTACAAATACATGCCAGACACATCACATACCGGAACTACATCTGACTCCTTTTTCTAACATCTTTATACTCTCAGTACTAATGTTCTATTCAAGCGCAAGTGGAATTGCAACAGGCATAATGGCAATGAGAGCAATAATTCTGGGGAAAATAGGAAATCCATACACAGATGTAATAAAAGCTATGACCCGAATCCTATTTCCTATCTGTTTTATAGTCACAATTATTTTTACGGCCCTAGGGATGCCAAACACATTCAATACACATATAAGCTATGAAACAATAGAAAATATAAAAGAAACTCTTATCCTTGGTCCAGTTGCAGGTTTTGAAGCTATTAAACTGATAGGAGAAAACGGTCAATCGTGTTTTAACGCAAACTCAGCTCATCCTTTTGAGAATCCATCATATCTGACAAATTTTATACAAATCATTTGTATACTAATAGTTCCTACTGCACTAATTATTACTTTAGGATTCTGGTTAAAAAATCACAGACAATCCTGGATAATATTGTCTGTCTTATTTTCTGCATTAATATTTGAATTTATTACTGTAGGAGTTCTTGAATTAAACGGTAATCACGGACTAAATAGTATTATTAATAGCAAGCAACCCAACTGGGTAGGAAAAGAAACAAGACTTGGGATAGTTGGTTCATCAGTCTTTGAGGCTGCAATATCAAATGTAAGTGGTTCATCAAATTCTGCACTTGAAAGTTTTCACCCTGTAACTATAGCTCTTTCACTTTTTAATCTTTCAAACCAGTCATTTTTTGGTGTACAAGGGTTTGGACTTGTTTTTACAATAAATTTTATTTTATATACTGTATTTCTTATAGGACTAATACTAGGAAAAACACCTGAAATATTTGGAAAAAGAATTGGAAAAAATGAGATATTACTTAGCTCAGCCCTGCTTTTAATAAACCCAATACTGGTTTTATTGTCCGTAGTTTTTACACTGAACTTTCATCCTATAAGGTCAACTTCATTTTATGAACACGTACACTATTTTACACAGGTATTTTATGAATTTGCATCAGGAGCAGCCAGTAATGGTTCTGGACTTGAAAGTTTAAACGATAACACGCCTTATTGGAATATAAGTCTTGCAATAGTTATGTTTTTAGCAAGGTATTTAGCAATGGGATCAATGATTATGCTTGGGGGTTCACTTGCAAAAAAACCAGCTATTCCAACAACGCAAGCAACATTTAAAACAGATACAGTCCTTTTTGGTTTTACATTTTTATTCATGTCAGTTATTACAACAACACTTACTTACTTCCCTTTTATAGTTCTTAGTACGTTAACGGAGATCCTCATGCATGGTTAAAAGAACTCAAAAATCTCAGAACAAACATGGCTTCAGTATAAATTATTCTCATGTACTGCCATATGCATTTATTGATTCTCTGAAACAATTTAACCTGCTTTCAATGCTGAAAAATCCGATCATGTTTGTAGTTGAAGCATGCTTTATTCTGATGATTATAATAACAATAAAGCCTGACTTGTTTGGTCCAACATCATTAAGCAGGATTGATAATTTGTTAATTACATTAATCCTTTTTCTAACAATATTTTTTTCAAATCTGGCAGAAATGACAGCCAAACATCTTGCCAGAGCACAATCAGAGGGTCTCTCAATAATTCATGGAGACATCGAAGTAAAAAGAGTGCTTCCAAATGGAATGATTGAGTATATATTTACATCACAGCTTGAAAAAGGAAACATTATAAAAGTAAAAGAGGGAGATTTAATCCCTGTTGATGGTGAAGTTATCGAGGGGATTGCTGCTGTTGATGAATCAGCAATAACTGGCGAATCATCATCAGTTTTAAAAGAACCTGGCACTGATACATCAAGCTCAGTTACTAGCGGGACAAGAGTCTTAGCAGACTGGTTACTTATAAAAGTAACTTCAGAAGCAGGGCAAACATACATAGATCAGATGGCAAGTATTGCAGAAGAAACCGAAAGACATAAATCTCCTAATGAAATAAGTTTAACTGTTCAATTAATTGGAATTGCGATTTCATTTCTTGTTGTAACTGTAACATTACCAGGATTACTTATCTATTTTAATACACGTGTTGAATTTTCATTTTTAATTGCATTGTTAATTTGCTTGTTACCCACAACAATTGGATCATTAATAACACCAATAAGAATTTCAGGATTTGACAGAATTAACAAATTAAATGTTCTTGTTATGTCAGAAAAATTGCTCGAATGTGCTGGTGATATTGATCTTTTACTATTGGATAAAACTGGCACAATCACATTTGGCAATAGGATGGCAAATGAATTTATACCGCTTGGTTCATACTCAATAACTGATGTAGCAAAAATGGCATTTATAGCAAGTTATTTTGATCAAACCCCTGAGGGTAAATCAATCCTTGCTCTTGCAAAAAGATACGGTGCAGAGATTGATATAAAACAGATCAGCGGTACACCTCACGAATTTACTGCACATACCAGAATGAGTGGTATAGATCTTGATAATGGAGAGGTGCTGAGAAAAGGTGCCTGTGATGTAATCAAAAAACTTGTAATCTCAAAACAGGGAAAAATATGGAATAATACAGATCAAATAATAGAAAGCATAGCTGCACAAGGTGGTACACCTTTATTGATTTCCAAGAACAATGAAATAATCGGGCTAATAAATTTAAAAGATATGATAAAACCTTCGATAAAAGAAAGGTTCAGAGAAACTACAACTTTAGGAGTTAAAACTATAATGTGCACAGGTGATAATGTAACTACTGCTAAAGCAATTACAAAAGAAACTGGAATAGAAGACTATATTGCACAGACAAAACCTGAAGAAAAGATACACCTGATTAGAAACTATCAGTCAAAGGGTATGGTAGTAGGGATGATTGGTGATGGAACAAACGATGCACCAGCTCTTGCGCAGGCAGATATAGGATTATCAATGAATACAGGAACGATCGCAGCAAAAGAAGCTTCAAATATGATAGATCTGGATTCCGATCCAACCAAAATTATTGAGATTATAAGAATAGGAAGGCAATTACTTACAACAAGAGGAGCACTTACAACATTTTCAATAACAAATGATATATCTAAATATTTTGCTATTTTACCTGCAATTATAACAATTCCTGGGCTTGAAATACTTAACATAATGCATCTAAACTCCGGCTTGTCAGCAATTATTTCAACACTTATTTTCAATATGATTATTATTCCAATTATGATGCCATTAGCAATGAGAGGAGTTGAAGTTAAAGCAATTGAGCCACAAAAGATGCTCAGACATAACTTACTGCTGTTCGGCATTGGTGGTTTAATAATTCCATTTATAGGAATAAAATTAATTGATATTCTTATGGGGAGATTTTTGTAATGTCTGGCTTAAGAGTCTGCATAATAACATTTGTTTTAACTGCAATGTATTTTGTTTTAACTGTTGCAGCAACAAATATTTTTTTCTTTAATAAGTCTAACGGCAGTCTCATAAAAGAAAGCAAAAAAATAATAGGATCCAGAATAATAGGACAAAGTTTTACAAATAATATTTATTTTCACGGGAGACCCTCACTGAACAATTACAGAAATAATATTTCAGGGAATTCAAATTTCCCACATTACTCAATCAGGTTAAAGGAAAATATTTCAGGAAATATTGTTAAATATAAGAAGAAAAATCAAAACAGCAATTTTGATTTAAATATAATTAGTGAATCTGCCTCTGGATTAGATCCACACATTACCTATAAAGGTGCTATCGGACAAATTGATAGAATTTCGGCAAATACAGGAATTAAGAAGGAAAGTCTTATCAACCTTATTGTGAAAAAGTCAAAGCCAAGAATATTTGGTATCTTTGGGGAAAGAATTGTAAATGTTCTAGAATTAAATATAGAACTAAATAAAATTTATGCCGAAGAGACTGGATCCTGATGAAATACTAAAACAAATAGTTAAATTGTCTAGCGGCAGACATAAGATTTATCTTGGCGTAGCACCTGGAACTGGTAAAACTTTCAGAATGCTTGAAGAAGCACTTGATCTAAAAAACAAGGGCGTGGATATAGTTATTGGTTATATTGAAATGCAAAACAGACCAGAGAATCACAATCTTATAAATTCATTTCCTGCCATTCCAAGAAAAAAATTTACCATAAATGATAAAGATTTTTACGACATGGATCTGGATGCAATTATTGAAAGAAGGCCTGCAACAATTATTGTTGACGAACTTGCACATAATAATATTTCAGGCTCCAGGAATCAAAAGAGATATCAGGACATACAGGATCTTTTAAAAGAAGGTATTAGTGTTCTTTCCACATTAAATATTCATCAACTTGATGGTATTGCACCTATAGTAGAAAAAAGTTTTGGTATCAAAATAAATGAAACTGTTCCTGACTGGGTACTAAACCAGGCTGAAGAAGTTGTTTTGATAGATATCTCAATTGATGAACTTTATAACAGGCTACACTCTAAGCAAATATACACAGGCGAACAATTAAAACACGCATTAAATAATTTCTTTAAAAGAAGCAATTTAAATCTTTTAAGAGATCTTGCACTTAATTTCCTAGCTGAAAGAGTTGATATAGAAGTAGTCACAGAAAAATTAAAAGCAAAAATAAAAGACAGGATACTCGTTGCAGCAAGTCCGGAAGAAAGCTCAATTAATTTAATCAATCATGCCTCTGAAATAGCCAAGGCTATTCATGGAGACCTAGATATTGTCTGCTTTTTAAAAGACAATGTTAACCAGGATCTGTTAAACAAAATAAGAGAAACATGCAAATTAAAAAACGGTAATTTATTCCTGATAAAAGATATAAGAAAAAGTGTTGCGGATGAATTGATTCATTTGATTAATTTAAACAGAATAACACAGGTAATTACCGGATATGAAAAAAAACAAAAGTTTGGAAATATTTTTCATAAATCAATTGCTCTCGAAGTACTAAATAAAACAAACGATCTTGATTTACTGATACTTAAGACAAATAATAATGATGAATCATTATCAGAAAGCACACAAAATAAATCAACACAAGCGACATACCCTACGGGTAAACAAGGGAATTTCAAGTTTGGAAAATTAAAAATATATATAGGAATGGCACCTGGTGTAGGTAAAACATACAAAATGCTTCAGGATGGAAGAGAATTACAGAAACAGGGCATAAATGTTTTGCTAGGAGTAATTGATACTCACGGAAGAACTGAAACAGCAAAACTTATGGATGGATTACCAGTGCTACAACCAAAACTTATTGAACATAAGGGAAAATATTTACCAGAATTTGATCTGGAAGGAGCAATACTTACAAAACCAGAGTATATCCTAGTGGATGAACTTGCACATACTAATGCACCAAGATCAATAAATAATAAACGATATCAGGATGTTCAGTATCTTTTAAGAGCAGGAATTAACGTACTGTCCACAGTAAATATACAACACATTGAAAGTTTAAACGACACAGTGGAACAGGTGACAGGAATAAAAGTCAGGGAAACCGTGCCAGACTGGGTTATCTCACACGCAAGTGAAATAGTTCTTATTGATCTTAGTCCTGAAGCCCTACAGGAAAGGTTAAAAGCAGGAAAAATTTATACAATAGACAAAATAGAACAAGCATTAACACACTTTTTCCAAAGAAAAAATCTTATAGCACTTAGAGAACTCTCATTAAGAGAAGTCGCAGAAAGTGTTGAACATGAACTATATCCAAAAGAAAAAAAGGTAAAAATCTTGAGCTTTGTAGATATAAACCCCGATACATTAAAGCTGGTGAGAAAATCTGCAAGAATTGCAAACAGGCTTCAGGGAGAATTAATTGTTATGCATATACTTAAAAACACAAAAGCATATTCAGAAGAAAAAAAACTTGCAATTATTGAACTTGAACAGCTTATAGTAGAAATTGGGGGTGACTTCAGGCTCGTAGAAGGAAGGAATATTATAGAAGAAATGAAAAAAGCAGAAGAAAAAGTAAAACCACACTACATTATTGTAGGAGAACCAAAACACAATACAACTTTTCCGTTCCTTCAGGGAGCTGTCACAAAGCACATCTTGAAGAACATTTCTGATTCTCACATATGGATAGTAAGCGAATTTCAGTCTGAACTAGAAGAGTAAGAAACTTAGTTACTGCCTACCTACTGCTGTAATTTTATAGTTAACTCACTTGTAATGAAAGGTTTTGGCGATTCATTCGGCAAAACCTGTAGAATGTTAGGAATAGCAGACCGTAAGTACTTTGCAAAGCCCGACAAGCGAAGAATGAGCAAGGAGGGCGGTAGGTAGAAACGAGACTTACTTAGATACCTTTTTAATGATTAACGGAATTTTCCTTCTGTTAAGAAAGAAAAAATATGCGGGTACACCACTAAATGCAAGCAGAAGTCCAAATACAGTTCCTTTTAAAGGTGAAATTATACTTACAGCATTTGCTATTGTTACTAAAATAATACAAGCAAAAAGCATTACAATAGATAACCAAAATCCAGTCTTTCCAAAAGGTATCTGGAAATGAAGACCATCTTCAGGTATTTTCTTTCTAAGAATTATTAAGGCAATAGCTTCAAGTGAAATTGCTATTAGGTACAAAAAGACATCATAAACAACCAGATTTTTAAAATCTACCAACACAAGAAAACTATATAAAACAGAAACAAATATTATTGCTATATAAGGCGTTTGAAATTTATTATGAATTTTTGAAAACATTGATGGGAGAAGATTATCATCTGCCATTGTTGAAAAAATACGTGTAGATGAAAGCATGAGAGAATTAAACAAACCCAGACACATAGCCATACCACCAATTGTTAACACAACAGCCAGTACAGGGTGCCCCATAATTATTGATATTCTTGAAAACTCACCAAACGTCCAGTTCCCCCAGCTAGTATTAATAGACAGAGCAACTATAAGAGTAAAAAAATAAAAAAATACAATTATTGGAACATTAATAAACATTGATCTGCGATAGTTATGATTAGGATTATGAACTTCATCAAGAACAGTAGATGAATTATCCCACCCAATAAAATTCCAGAATGCTAATGATAGTCCATATAATACATTGTTTCCTGTTAAATGATTACGAGCATTTAAAATTGGTGAGAAATCAAATGAGAGATATTTCATGCCAAATACAATAAAAAAGAGAAATGAAATTAAAATAAAAGAAGTGAAAAGTCCAAGTACATATCCAACAGTTCTTATCCCAAGAATATTAAATAATGCTGATATCCATATAACAGTAAGTTGTATAATATAAAACTGAATAAAGCTTAAATCCGGAAAAAAGAATTTAAGATAGGCTGTAAATAAAATAGGATAAAGCGATAAATCAATTATCGTATATAAGATACTCCACCAGCCTTCCATAAATCCCCAAAACCTGCCAAGCCCCATATAAACCCAGCGATAGTATCCCCCCTGAACAGGATAATTACTTGAAAGTTCAGCAACAATAAGGCATTCAGGAATAGTCCAAACAAGTGGTATAAGAGTAATCAGCATTAGTGTGCAAAGAGGACCGACAGATGCAACTATCTCCTCAAGACCATATGGTCCACCACTTACTGAAAAAAACATTATAGGTATTAATGCTAATAGCTTTGCTTTTTTTCTGGGTTTCATTATTCTTTAAAACTAGTTTTATTAAAGAGAATCGAACGCATATATATTACATTAATAATCAAGTATAATATCCAGAGTTAAAACCTATTGATATCAAACTAAATAATACATCAGTGAAATCATCAAATGAAATCAATCAAAAAATGAACAAATCAGAAGTATACCCTGATACCATTGGAGTAACAAAAGATGGTGATTTAACTCTTGGAGGTATTACTCTTTCCGAACTGGCAAAAAAATACGAAACACCTTTATACATAATTGATGAAAAAACATTCAGGAGAAAAGTACAGAATTATACCTCCTGTATTAAAGAAAATTATAATAACTATCTCATTTTATATGCTGCAAAAGCTTTTGCAGCAGCAGCAATCTTTAGAATAGCTGACAATACTGCTCTGGGGCTGGATATAGTATCAGGAGGAGAGTTATACCTTGCAGAGAAATGCAATTTCCCAAAAAACAAAATTTACTTCCATGGAAATAATAAGTCAAAAGAAGAAATTGATTACGTCATTAAAAACGATGCAGCAAAAATTATCTGTGATAATTTTCATGAGCTGGACCTAATACAAAAAAGTGCATCAGATCATAAAAAGAAGGTTGATATTTTGATTAGACTAACCCCAGGTATTGAATGCCATACACATGATTATATTAAAACAGGTCACCTTGACAGCAAATTTGGTTTTGACATTGAATACCTTGATGAAATATTAAAAATTATTAAACAACATGAAGACAAAATTTCATTAAAAGGATTCCATTCACATATAGGTTCACAAATATTTGAATTGAAACCTTATTCAGACAGTATTGATATACTCCTTGATCAATATAAATATGCAAAAGAAAAATATGGTTTTATACTTGATGAAATTAATATAGGAGGAGGGCTTGGAATATCATATATTTCAAGCGATGATCCAGTAGATATTGAAGACTTGGCAAAAGCTGTAACAAGCAAATTAAAAGATAAATGTAACAAATTAAATCTAAAATTACCAAAATTAATTTGTGAGCCGGGAAGGAGTATTATTGGAACAAGCGGTATAACCATATACACTGCAGGAAGCATAAAACAAGTGCCTAATGGCAGAAAATATGTTTCTGTTGATGGGGGGATGGCAGACAATCCAAGACCAATAACATATCAGGCAAAATATACAGCACTTGTAGCTAATAAAATGAATCAACCTGAAAAAGAAACAGTTACAATAGCAGGACGATATTGCGAAACAGGAGATATCTTAATTCAGGATATCTCTCTTCCCAGAATATCCCCGGGAGATATTATCGCTATGTTTGGAACAGGTGCATATAATTACAGCATGTCATCAAATTACAATACGATTCCTAGACCTGCCTGTATCATCGTAAATGAAGGAGTAGCCGAAGTAATCATTGAAAGAGAAAATTACAAAGACATAACATCAAAACACTTAATTCCAAAAAGATTATCTTAGAGCTAAACTTTTCTAAGTTTTAAAACCTTTTCTTCATATTCATTAATTTGCCTGGACATTTCACCATCAGAAAGCTGAAGTTGGTCTTTTAATATTTCTGAAACTCTTGGAATAGAATCCTGCCCTAATCCTTCTCTTAATCCAAGTGTTGTTCTTCTAAGCAAAACATCACTGACTGTATATGCCATCTCATTACTTACAGAATGCAAAACCTGGGCTGCAATATCTTCTGCATTATGACTCAATTTTTCTACTAGCGTTGGATCTTTTTTAGTCAAATCAAGGATTTGTTTATAATTACAACCATACAGCCCAATTAAATGAGGTACTGAATCACTGGCTTTGCCATAAGTACTCTTTGCAATTTTTACCTGGGAATCCCTGTACTCATTAATGTCTCCTTCTACTTTTCCCATAAGAGGTACATGATTTGTTCTTCCTCTCACAAAATTACAGCCAAGCCTCCTATAAGCAAAATCAACAAGCTCTTCAGAAAGACTTCTATAAGTTGTTAGCTTTCCACCAATAACAGACAATAAATTATTAATTCCATCTTGTTTATGATCATGAATTAAATGCCTTCGAGTAATAGAAGCAGGATTTTTCCTCTTATCAGCAACAAATGGAAGGGGTCTTACACCGGTATATGAAAATAAAATATCACCATGGCTGATTTGCCTGGGATTAATTATATGATTTGTTTCACTTAAAAGATAGTTAATTTCTTTCTCAGATATTTTCAAGAAATCAATGTCTCCATTTACAGGTATATCAGTAGTACCAATGAGATAATAATTCTGCCAAGGAATAATAAAAAATGGTCTTTTATCAGATCGTGCACTGGCATATACTGCATTTCTAGGTCCATTTTCAAATTTTTTAATTATTATATGACTGCCGACCGTTCCACCAATAAGCTTTTTATAACTCCTGTTAGTTAAGCTACAAAGCTCATCTACCCATGGACCTGAAACATTTATGATTAACTTACCCTTGGCTTTATGTGTTTTCCCCGATAATCTGTCAACAAACTCAACATGTGAAACTTTATCACCGTTTAATGAAATATCTGTAACCTCTGCATGGTTTAAAACAACTGCTCCATAATCTTTTGCCATTAATGCATTCTCTAAACATAATCTTTCAGGATACGTTACCTGTGCATCATAATAAACAGCAGCTCCCCTTAAACCCTCTGAGTTAACACCAGGCTCCAGTTTCATAAATTCGTCAGGAGACATCATCCTATGCCTGGGAAGAGATTTATCAAAAGATAAAATATCATATAAAATCATTCCAATCTTTACAATGAATGGACCCCTTTTATCACCTTTATATATTGGAATCGACATCTGAATAGGGCTGACAAGATGATTTGCATTTTGTAACAGTATTTCTCTTTCTCTAAGAGACTCTCTAACAAGATCTAATTCAAAATATTCAAGATACCTAAGTCCACCATGTATAAGTCTGGATGGCACGCCTGAACAACCTGCTCCAAAATCTTCTCTCTCAAGTAAAAGTACATTCAACCCTCGTTCACTAGCATCCCGAGCTATACCACAGCCATTTATCCCCCCTCCAATAATTATGAGGTCAAATTCTTCCAGTAATCTTTTTTCATCAATTCTATTAATCATAAGCGAAAAAACAGGAGCAGACTTTCTATCAGTTATAACAAACGGTAATCCTGCCGCACCACCAGAAGTAGTTTCTCCATAAGGTGCAATCCCTGAATTAACTGCACAAGCTCGTGAAACACTCCTAGACTGAAGAAGAGGAGAGAAGGAATGTGTTCCTGGTGCTATAACACGCATAATAATGATATAAAAACTTGTAATCAATAATATCAAAGCAAGATTGATACTAAAAGGGTGATTACCAAATTAAGGACTCAATAATTACAGCAAGATTCACAATTCTAGAAATTAGTTGGTCAAATCGTTAAAATACTAACCATATTTATTTTCAGGGAGAATTAATTTGCAAGAGAATAACTATATTGGAATTTTTGGAATTATAGCAATTTTATTAATTTCATATTTATTTTCAAATAACAAAAAACTGATCAACTTAAGGCTTGTAGTAACGGGGCTTTTATTACAGTTTCTAACCGGGGTTTTTATACTGAAGGTGCCAGCAGGAAAAAGACTTGTTGAAATTATAGCAAAGGGAGTAACAGCAATACTTGAAGTTTCAAAGGAAGGAGGAAAATTTGTTTTTGGATGCCTTGCAGATGACAAGTTCCTGGCAAACAGTACAAACTCTACTTTAAACATAATTTTTGCAGTTCAGGTTATACCCACAATTATTTTTGTATGTGCGCTTGTTTCCATTTTTTATTACTTTGGAATTTTACAGGCAATAGTCAAAGTATTTGCATGGACTTTTAATAAGTTAATGGGTGTAAGCGGTGCCGAAGCCCTTGCAAATTCATTGGTAATTTTTGTAGGACAGGTAGAATCAGCAATAGTAATACAACCATATCTGTCAAAGCTTACAAAATCTGAGATTCTAACAATTATGACAGGTGGTATGGCATGCATATCAGGTTCATTAATGGCAATATATAGCGGGCTGGGAGTTAAAACAGAATATCTTCTTGCTGCTAGTTTTATGGCAGCTCCTGGCAGTTTTTTAATTTCAAAAATATTTTACCCTGAAGACAGCAAACCAGCTACAAGGGACACAATAAAAATAGAATACAAAGCAAGGGAAAAAAATCTTGTAGAAGCAATTCTAGACGGAGCATTCAGTGGAGCAAAAATTAGCATAGGTATAATAGCTATGCTTTTAGCGTTTATAAGTCTAGTTGCACTTATAGATAAAATGTTATTTATAATGAATGATAAATTAAGCCTTAAGGTAATTCTTGGATATCTGTTTACACCACTCATTTATCTACTTGGCGTGCCTAAAGACGAAGTAGGAATTGTTGCGTCTTTATTCGGGACAAAAATTTCGCTTAATGAATTCATTGCATATCTCGATCTGGCAAAGTACCTGAAAGTTCATACCCTGAGTGAAAAAGGACTAGGTATTGCAACATTTATAATTTGTGGGTTTGCAAATTTCAGCAGTATAGCAATTCAGGTCGGTGGGCTGTCACAAATGGCACCGGAAAGAAAAAGTGATCTTGCTAGTCTTGGTTTTAAAGCAATGGTCTGTGGTGCATTGGTTTCATGTTTATCAGGATGCATAGTAGGATTACTGATTTAATTAGCTGAACTCTTTACATTAATTATCAAATCAATTTCTTTATGTGTGGTGAGCCCGTATATTCTAGGCTCAAGTTCTTTGTATAGCTTTGGATTCCTTGGCTTTATGACTTTTTCAACATAATCCAAAAACTCCATTGGTTCCTTATCTTCTCCCATATAAACCAGAATCTTTTTATCAGGATCGATTTTTGAATACCCACAATAAGCTGTTTCTCCACCAGTTGCATGTCTTTGCCTGGACTGATAATTAGAACCGTTAAGTTTTTTAAGCCCTTCACGTGCTCTTAAGTCGACTTCTTTTTCAGTCATAAGTTTAGCTTCTTTTTCTGAGACATCAGCAGCATCTAGCCCAGAAAGATATGGGATCTCGTCAGCTTGTGTAATTGGGAAATAATTAAAATTATCATTAAATACTTTTCTATCAAAAAGTATCATAAATGTAAGCACAGCACCTTTTTCTGTAAAACAAGTTTGAACTTTGTCATCTTTACCTTTATACAGTCTCAATGTGTCAGCATATTCTTTAATATCATCAGTTGTCCACTTAGGAAAGCCATCTATGCAAGTAAAATCTCCACATCGTAAGTACTCTACATAATCACATATTTTATATGCTTTATAAAGTGGATGCTTGACACCAATAATATCTCTTACCTGCTTTAAGATTTCCTCGCCTTTTTCTTTTCCATAGTAAGAACAAACTGTTTCATAAATATCTTTAGGAACACCTTCTTTCTTACCTTCCAAAATATCTAACGTATATTCATCATTATCATGTCCTTTTACAGCCTTTTCAGCAAGATGACTTCTAGCTATATGCCCTATATCATGAAGAAGTCCAGCCAGTTTAAAAGAATCCTCATGTTCAAGCAAAAGCTTTCTTAGTTCTGGATTAATAATGTTTTTTAAAAGACTGTTGTAAATCAAAATATCAACCCCACATACTCTTTTCATATGGGAGTGTCTTTCCAAATATGGTCTGCCGTTTATTGGTGGATTATATGGAGTAGATAAACCTACCTGTGTTTTACCTCTAGCTGCTTCAAAGGTTTTTGAGTGAATTAACTTATCAAGAATATCTCTTTGTTTATTACTACCATCATAAATGATGTCATCAAACTTATCTCTTAGATGGGGTGCAGGTCTGTTTTTTTCCAGATTCTCTATGTGTCTGAAAACCACTTCTGCTCGTTTTTGTACATCTAAATTTAGCTCTATTGTTTCTTTATGTGTGGGTCCAAACAAATCTGGCTTGAAAAATTTTAAAAAAGACTGTGATTTAAAGGCTAAAAATGCTAGCCCTGCACCAAAAGCCCTTACTGACATTGCCATGTTATATATAAGTCCGCCTTCACTATCAAGCCCTAGTCCCTTCATAGCAAGCAATAGATTATTTACAGCTAAAAATGGAGTAGAGAGTTTTTTAAGATTTCCTTCAGCCTTTACACAATAAGTTTCACTTGGTCTCTTTGCAATTTTTCCTAATCTTTCTAGCTGAACATCCCCATCTCTATAAAATGCAAAGAGATTTAATGCAGAAAATAAACTATATGGTAGATAGAAAAAAGACTGCATACCTTCAGAAAGTTTATTTTTAAACAAGCTGCCAATTCCAAGCATTCCGCCTGCAGCAATTAGTCCACCACCTGCTGCCTGAAATGCTGAATAAGGTTCTTCTTTCTTAAACCTTTCCCAATTTTTAGGAGAAATGGTTTTTTTAAAAAAAGTAAGTATAGATTGTTCAATAGGCATTAAAAATCTGAATTTTGACAATGAATCAGAATTAAATATTGAATTCTTTACAGCATATATATTACGTTTATCTCGATAACGCACCCTCCCCATGCCTATTGAAGAAAGTCCTTCTGATATTGAAAAGCCAGCAAGTCCCCAAAGATTGTTTAGATTCCTGCTAAATATTCCCATACCAATGTTTCCTAGTGACCATTCAGGACTTTCATGTGCTGCACCAGTTAAAGCTCCTGCAACAGCAGATGCTGAATAAGCATTTCCAAGGCTCTTATAGGAATCATCCACATCACGGTTAAAGATTGAATTATAAAATAATTTTGCACCTGAGTAAAAAAGTCCAAGAGCAGCAACAGCATTCAAAGCAACTGCACCGCCTGTTGCTCCCATCTTTCCATAGCGCAGAAGCTTCAAAGTAGACTCCGGTACCTTTTGATGGCTTACAACTTCAATACCCTCATCCTTAAAAGAACTAAGATCCTTATACTCAGGCATACCTTTTTCTCTCAATACTTTGGTATCAAGCGTATTATAAGGATGATCCCAGCTTCTAAAATCTAGACAGTTTTGTAAAAGTGGTACCCGTTGACTTACAGCAGGTTTTTCTTTTGTGACTACAACCATTATATTCTTAAATAAACACAATAGCTACTACGACACACGGTTGAAACCCACTCACCATGCGCCTTATAGGGATTTAATTAGACTGAAGCTATTCGAGTATTAACTTCATCATCACATAAAATAATCTCAATGTAAATAGAATGAAATTAACCATATGATATTTAGTTACATAAATGAAAACAAAACAAAACAATTACTTACAAGATACTCTTAAATTACATTGCACATACAAAGCATTACTTTGTATAATTAGCTCCATGATGATGCCTTGTATTAATTACAATTTTATTACTTTGAAATTACAATTCTTTTTACAAAATGCCTCTGTAGCTCAATGGATAGAGCGGTACTCTCCGAAGGTACACATGCAGGTTCGATTCCTGCCAGGGGCAAATCCATTTTTTTATACCGCTCGTTTCGCGCGAACGCTCAACTCGCTTTTAGAGCTACGTTGCTCAGAATATTCCTTACCGAAATATCCTTCGCTTAGATTATCCATTAAATAATGGAAAATCTTTCCTAACTAAAAGGGCTTACAAAAGCGAAACCCATACCCTCCCGCCAGAGGCGGGTCCGTCCTTTGGCGGAAAGCGGAGCGTTGGAGGCGCCAAGCCCACCAAGCGAAGCATGGGTATGAGTGAGCATAAAAATGTAAGCCCTTTTATCTTTTTTGTGATAGATAATTAAACATTTATAAATAGTGGGGTTCTAATTAAACCAAATAGTTATAATAAAAAAATATTAAAGACCCGCAAAGCAATTATGAGCACAACCAGAACAATAACACCAAACAGATCAACCTTTCCAATAGCTGATTTTAGAAGACTCTCAGAGGATTCAGTAAAATATCCAAATAATATAAACCTGTGGGAAAGAACTATTGATACAGGCTCACCTATCAGAGATTTAACAAACTTAAGAGAGTGGGAAATACATCCAACATTTGCAGTAAATAGAAAATTTCCCGGCACATATTCAATAGGGATTAAACCAACAGATAAAGTAATCTATGAAGAAAGCAGCTTATTGGTTATTTCCGACGAGCCTGATTCTAGAGACAGAAACAGAAGTATAAGATTTTATGACACAGCTTCAAATACACCATTTCTAACAGTGTCCATAAACGATGATTTTCAGATAATTGGTGAATTTTATAATTTCAATGAAGCCGTATGTAAAAATAAAGCAGCAGAATTACTTCGTACACATATCAGCAATGATTTTATATCTGATGTTTTTCTTACTCTAGATCTGCCTATCTAAATCTTTCCTTTAGCTCTTCGGCTCTTTTAGTAGAAATGCCTAATTTATGGTCTACAACAGGGGTTGATAAAGTATCTTTCTCGGTTTCTTCGTAGCAAGAGCGCTCGCATTGGTAAAATATTCCTGTAGCTATTCTTCCTGTACCATATGTATCTTTCATAGCAATGGCAAAAGCTGCTTCCAAATTACTACTATCATGTCCTTCAGCATTCATATCATAAATACCTTCTTTATAAAATTGATTAGTGTTTACTTTGTTAAAAGTTACGCATGGAGAAAAAGTATCAACCAGTGCAAAACCTTTATGCATAATAGCTTTTTTATAAATCTCTACTGTTTGCTTAGGATTACCAGAAGATGCACGTGCTACAAAACTTGCTCCGGAACCCAGAGCTAAAGTAATAGGATTTAGTGGAGCTTCTGGATTACCAAATGGGGTAGATTTTGTTTTCATACCAAAACCACTTGTAGGAGAAGTTTGACCTGTGGTAAGTCCATAAATAGAGTTATTCATTACTATATAGGTCATATCCATATTGCGCCTTAATGCATGTATAAGGTGTCCTACACCAATACCATAACCATCACCATCTCCACCCACTCCAACTACAGTCATATCATGGTGAACAAGTTTAAAACCCTGAGCATTAGGTAGTGATCTTCCATGCAATGTATGCATGCCATAAGTATTAATAAAGCCAGGCAAATTAGATGAGCAACCAATTCCTGCTATTACTGCTATTTCATGCTGCGGTATACCCAGTTCAGCAAAAGCACGTTGCAGGCAACTAAGTACACCAAAATCTCCACATCCCGGACACCAGTCCGGGTGCACATCACCTTTAAAATCCTTAGGATCTATTGCTGGTCTGGCTTTTCTATCTAATACGTTCATTGTCATTGTTTTTTCCTTTTTAAACACTAACTAACTGCTTTTTTTTTGAGCCTAGTTTTTTAAATTCCTTTACTATATACTCACCGGTAAACGGTTCTCCATCCCAGCGATTTATATGTTCTATAATCTCAAACGCAGTCTCTGCAAGGATTTGACGGCATAGCGAATTACACATATTAGCTTCAACCGATATTAAACGTTTACATTTTTTAAGTACTGCAAGTGTTTTTTCACGAGGCATTGGATAAATATCCGTAAAATTAATGTGATTTACTTTGATACCCTCACCAGTAAGCATTCTTATAGCTGATTTAACATAGGCATAAGTTGAACCCCAGGTAACAAAAGTAGTATCAGCATTTACATCACCCTCCAGGACTGGTGGCTTGGCATCACCAGCTTCTATCATAGTTTGTACCTTATGCATACGTTTAGCATGCATTTTAATTCGCGCTTCACGTGCATGCGGCAAACCTGCTTCTACATCAGACATAAGATGCCCATATTCATTATGTTCATCACTTACCCCCACATACATAGCACCTGGAGTTCCTGGTCTTACCCTAGGAGAGATTCCATCTTCACTGTAAGCATAACGTTTATACTTTTCACTACTATTCCATTCTGTAGTAAATTTTCCTCTCTCTATAGTAATTTTTGAGAAATCCAAATCATCTACAGTTTCAAAGTGTTCTGATAAAAAGAAATCACTTATTAATATAACTGGCACTTGATATTTTTCAGCAATATTTAAAGCACGAGCTGACTGATAAAAACAATCTTCCAAATCTTTTGGTGCCAGGATAAACTTAGGGAATTCACCATTGCCGCTCATTGCAAGATTGATATCAGCTTGTTCTTGTTTAGTAGGAACTCCGGTAGATGGACCGCCCCGTTGAACCAGGACAGCAACTACAGGCGCTTCTAACATTCCAGCAAATCCCAGTGCTTCTACCATGAGACAAAAACCACCACCTGCTGTACCCACCGCTGCACGAGCACCAGCATGTCCAGCACCAATAGCATAGTTAATTGCTGCAAGCTCATCTTCTACCTGTTTAATAATTAATTTATCTGATTGTGCCAGAGTAGAAACATAGTGAAGGATACTTGTTGCCGGGCTCATTGGATAGGCAGCATAGAATTTTAGACCTCCTGCCACTAATCCCATTCCTATAGCTTCATTACCGGACATAAAAAGTTTGGCTTTGTTATCACCCTTAAGTTCAAGTCCAAGTGGTTTAACATTTGCTTTTGTCCACTCATAACCAAGATTAAATATTTTATGGTTTAGTTCAACCACTCCTTCGCCCTTTTTCAGAAACTTGTGTTTTATAAACCCTAACGTAACTTCAGGATCCAGGTTAAGTATTTGATCCAAAGCACCAGCAAGCATTACATTGATCATCACAGAGTTTACAGCAGTGAGTCCAGCAGCATCTACCATAGACTTAAAATCCAGACCATAGTAATTAACATCAGAGCGCAGAGACTCTATCTCATCTTTTTTTATAGTACCAGCATTATAAAATACAACACCGCCTGGTTTCATATCCGGAACATGAACCGGTGGGGAAGTTTTATTAAATAACAACAATACTTCAACCCCTTCTCCGTGGTCAATCTGTTTTTCTTTTCCAATTGCCATTTGCAGCCAAACATGACCACCACGAATTGCAGACTGAAAAGAATTGTAGGCAAGGACATGTAAACCCATACGCGAACAGGTCTTACCAAGAAGCTCACCAGTAGACTGGATACCATCTCCAGCTGCACCTGCGATTCTAAGAATTACGTTATTTTTGCTTGCCATAGGTAATAGATCTTCGTTGTTATTTAGTAGATTATTTTAAATAATAATTCCTAATAATTATACAGGGATTTTGTACGGTTGAGAGGTTAAGTACAAAGCAAGATATACAGCATTTAAGCAAATATTTAAATTAAACTGATATACATTTTTCAATGGACTATTTTGGGTGTACTGTTGTTAAAAAATTCCTAACTGATCCTTTGCTTCTTCTGAAGCCATTGTTTTAGGGTCCCATTTTGGTGTCCACACTAATTTAACTTCTGCATCTTCTATACCATTTACACTACATGCTTTAGTATGAACTGCTGCCATAAGTTGTGGACCAACAGGACAAGCAGGGCTTGTAAGTGTCATGTGAACTATGGCCTTTTTCCCGTCATTTTCAAAACACACATCATATATAAGCCCTAAATCAACAACACTTATATTTAACTCCGGATCACGGACAGGTTTTAATGAATCTATTATTTCTTCTTTTGTAATCATATATGAATCACCTCATGAAATTTCAATGTGTTTATGACCAGCTAAAGCTTCATCAAATGTTGTCCAGGGTAAAAGTGCACATTTTATTCTAACCGGAAATTTTTTCACTCCTTCAAGAGCTTCCAAATCACCTATGTCGAATTCTTCAGACAAAGAAACCCCATGCATCATATCCTTAAAATGAGCATAAATCAATTTTGCCTCATCTAAAGTTTTATTGTTTAATATTTCAGCCAACATTGAAGCAGATGCCACGCTTATTGAACAGCCATGACTATCTATAAATATCCTTTTTATCTTATTATTTTCTACTTCCAAAGCAAGTTTTACCTCATCACCACATAATGGATTCATGCCATCTGCCTGATAATGTATATGTTCAACAGGGATCCTTCCATGGGGGTGCCGATAATGCTCAAGTATAATTTCTTTATACAATTCATCAAGCTGCGGTAAAGATTTATTTGTCATAGTAATTACACTCATATTACCTTTTAGCACCTTTTGGTTCATTTGAAACTAAATCCTTGCAAGCACCCAGTGCAAAATAATCAAAAGCAGACTTCAAAGCATTAATAAATATATCAACTTCTTGTTTTGTATTATAAAAATAAAAACTTGCTCTGCATGTAGCCTGAACTCCTAATTTTTTCATCAAAGGCTGGGCACAATGATGACCAGCTCGGATTGCTACACCATACTGATCAATAATTGTGGCAATATCATGAGGATGAACTACAGGGTTACTGAATGTTATAATACCTGCTCTGTTTTTAACATTTTCAGGCCCATATAATTTCAAGAAATCAAATTGTTTTATAGAATCAAGGGCATAGGATGTTAACTCACATTCATAATCGTATATATTTTGAATACCAATACTCTGTATATAATCAATTGCTTTTTCAAATGCAATAACATCAGCAATATTTGGTGTGCCTGCTTCATATTTCCACGGTAAATCATTTACTGTAAAATCATCAAATGTAACTTTTCTAATCATCTCACCACCACCCATAAACGGCGGCATTTTTTCCAACAAATCTTTTTTACCAGCTAAGACACCAACACCAGTGGGTCCACACATTTTATGAGCAGAAAATACAATAAAATCACAACCCATTTCATTAAAGTTAATTCTCATATGTGGAACGCTTTGTGCAGCATCAACTATAAGTACAGCCCCTGCAGAATGTGCAATATCTGATATCTTTTTAATGTCATTTACAGTGCCTAAAACATTGGATTTATGAGTTACAGAAATAATTTTTGTTTTTTTTGTTACCAGGCTTGAAAGTGCTTCATAATCAAGTTCATATTTATCTGTAATAGGAATAAATTTAATGGAAATATTTTTTCTGTTTTTCAGGATAAACCAGGGAACAATGTTTGAATGGTGTTCCATCTCTGAAATAAGGATTTCATCACCTTCATTCAGGCTCTCACCAAGAGTATATGAAAGGAGATTGAGTGATTCTGTGGCATTTCTTGTAAAGATTATTTCAGTATTACTATCTGCATTAAGCAGCTTTCTGACTTTAAGTCTTACATTTTCATATGCAATTGTGGACTCTTCAGCTAATTTGTGTACTCCCCTGTGAATATTTGCATTAATATTCTCATAGTAATCTACAAGCGCATTTATAACTACACTTGGTTTTTGGGTGGTGGCTGCATTGTCAAAATATACAAGCTTTTTATCACCCCAAATAATGCGCTTAAGTATAGGAAAGTCTTTTCTTATTTTCTCAATATCAAACATTTTTATATATCACTCCGCATTTTCAAGAAAATGCTCCGCTCTTATGTGCTAATTACTTGCGACGTTCCGGTTTGTCGCAAGACAAACCTTCACTTGCGTCAAGTATCACCTCTCCTTTCATCCTCTTCAACCCTCACCTCAAGTTCATCTCCACTATCAACAACCTTAAAAGTCCTAATTGGAGCAATAGCAGGCATTTTCGTAGCTGTGCCGGTTTTTACATCAAATCTTGCACCATGCCTTGGGCATTCAATCTGACAGCCTTCCACAAGCTTCCCCTCTCCTGTTACAAGTTCACCATCATCATGAGAGCATACATCCTCTATTGCATAAAAAGTACCATTAACATTACAAACTACCACCTTAAAATCACCTATGTTAAATGATTTTCCAGTATCTGGTTTAATATCTGTTTTTTTTATTTTAACTTTGGTATCCATATCTAACCTTTATTTAATTTCTGTTCTATTCTTGATTTAACCTGACCACTAATCAATGTATGTTCTGGTATTTTTAAAATTATTGGTTCAATAAATCCTTCAATTATAACTTTCTCTGCTTCTTTGTCAGAGAATCCACGAGACATCAAATAATAGATTTGTTCTTCATCTAAATGCCCCATGGTTACACCATGACTACATTTTTTAACGTCATTGGTTAATATTTCAAGTTCAGGAATAGATTCAGCTTTTGCATTATCAGAAAGCAAAAGATTCCTGTTCTTTTGAGTAGCATCACAACCTAAAGCATTAACAGCAATTTTAAGATTTCCTGTATATGCTGAATTAGCACTATCTTTTAGTGCAACTCTAAAATCCAGACCAGATATAGTATTAGAAGCAACATGATTAACAGTTATATGATGATCAAATCTCTGCTTTTCATTACCTAACACAATCCCGGATACCATAACAACTGAGTGTTCACCAACCAGCTTAGTTTCAGAATCAATTTTTGATACATTGCCACCTAAAGAAATAAAAGTATTTTCAAGCTGGGCTTGAGCACTAAGATTTGCTCTTTGGATTAAATGATAGTTTATTTTATTACCAACCATATTTAGATTAATAAAATCTAATTTTGCTCCATTACCCAAGAATATTTCAGTAACAATATTTACATCAGAAAGTATTTCATCCTGAGAACAAACCTGTTCAACCAGCTTTACATCTACACCATCTTCTATATATATAAAATTTCTAACCGGATAAAAGGATTTGAGCTTCTCCATTGACATCGTTAAAGAAACAGGATCATCAGATTGTTTATTTTTTTTTATATAAACGAAATATCCACTAACCCAGGTAGACTCGTTTAGTAAGGAAAGTTTTAAATTCTTATTGTCTATAAGGCTTCCAAATTTTTCCCTCATTAAATCTTCATATTTCTTTATTCCATCAAGAATATGCAATACTTCTACCCCAGGTTCAGAATACCTCCACATTCCAATCTCAGAAACGCTTTCAACAGTAGTGATTTGTGGATTAAAAATCGCCGGATCGGTATATTTCCATAAATGACTTACTCTATCTGGCAACAGTTCAACTTCAAAAGCCTGCTTAGCAGCTTTTCTTTTTTCTATTAACCATTGCGGCTCACTTACTTTTTCTGCTAACTTTTGTCCCATCGATCTTCCGCTTTAACTCCTGGCTTTAACCAACAGAACCTTCCATCTCAAGTTCTATTAGTCTGTTTAATTCAACTGCATACTCCATAGGCAGCTCTTTTACAAATGGTTCCATAAAGCCGTTAACTATCATTAACTTAGCTTGATCTTCGCCTAAACCTCTGCTCATAAGATAAAATAATTTCTCATCCTCAATTTTGCTTACTGTAGCTTCATGTTCTATTTTTACATCATTTTCATAAATTTCCATAGTAGGATAAGTATCTGATCTTGAATTTGCATCAAGCATTAATGCATCACATTTAACAGTAGATTTCACACCAGTTGCACCTTTGTGTACTTTTAAAAGTCCCCTGTAACTTGCTCTGCCACCATTCCGGGAAATTGATTTTGAGGTAATAACAGATGTAGTATTTGGTGCAGCATGGATAATTTTTGCACCGGCATCCTGATGCTGATCACTGCCGCTTGCCAGAGCAACAGATACAACCTCACCATGTGCTCTTTCACCAATAAGATAAATCGAGGGATATTTCATGGTTAGTTTTGAACCCATGTTTCCATCCAGCCACTCAACTACTGCTCCTTCATGAGCAACTGCCCTTTTAGTTACAAGGTTAAAAACATTTTTTGACCAGTTTTGAATTGTGGTATATCTGATTTTTGCATTTTTAAGTGCAATTAACTCAACAACAGCTGAGTGCAATGAATCTGAACTATAGGTAGGAGCAGTACAACCTTCTATATAATGAACTGAACTACCCTCGTCAGCAATAATAAGAGTTCTTTCAAATTGCCCCATGTTTTCAGTGTTTATCCTGAAGTAAGCCTGTAAAGGCATCTCCACCTGTGTATTTGGAGGTACATAAATAAAAGAGCCTCCTGACCACACTGCACTGTTTAATGCTGCGAATTTGTTGTCTTCAGGTGGAATGATAGTAGCAAAATATTTTTTTACAATTTCAGGATACTCACGTAAACCGGTATCCATATCAAAGAAAAGGACACCAAGCTTTTCTAAATCTTCTCTAAGAGAATGATAAATAACTTCTGATTCATATTGTGCAGAAACACCAGCTAAGAATTTTCTTTCAGCTTCAGGTATACCAAGCCTGTCAAAGGTATTTTTAATATCTTTTGGTACTTCCTCCCATGTTTTACCTTGCTTTTCAGTAGGTTTTACATAGTAAAAAATATTTTCAAAATCTATTTCATTTAAAAGCTTTGTATCTCCCCATTTTGGCATGGGTTTTTGGTTAAAAATATCAAGAGATCTTAACCGAAATTCAGTCATCCAATCCGGTTCTTTTTTCATTTTTGATATGTTTAAAACAACATCTTTAGTAAGACCTCTACCAGATTTAAAAGTATAGTTTTCAGTGTCATGAAAACCATATTTATATTCTTGATCTTGATTTAAATCTAGTGTCATTTCATCTCCTTATAAAACACTTACCTGAGCTTTTTCAAGCCAGTCATATCCTCTTTTTTCAAGTTCAAGCGCAAGCTCTGGACCACCTGAATCAGCAATATTCCCATCAAGAAAAACATGCACTTTATCAGGCTTTATATAATCCAATATCCGCTGATAGTGAGTAACAAGAAGAATACTGGTTTTAGGAAATTGTTTTTTAAAATTATTTATACTTTCAGCAACCAGTTTTAAAGAATCAATATCAAGTCCAGAATCAGGTTCATCCAGGATTACAAAACACGGCTCAAGCATTGACATCTGGAGTATTTCCATTCGTTTTTTTTCACCACCTGAAAAACCTTCGTTTATATATCTTGTTGCAAAAGAATAATCAATTTCAAGTAAATCCATTTTTTCATATAGCCTTTTTCTGAAATCCTTTGGAGAAATATTATCTCCTTTCAAAACTTTAATTGCCTGCCTTATAAAATTTACTACCGTAACACCAGGAATACTTATTGGATACTGAAACCCTAAAAACATTCCAAGTTTTGCTCTTTCATTTGATTTTAAATTATTAATATCAACCCCTTTAAAATTAATCTGTCCTTTTAAAATTTTATAAGCTGGATGCCCCATTAAAGTATTTGTAAAAGTACTTTTACCTGACCCATTTCTGCCCATAACTACATGAATTTCACCTTCTTTTATACTCAAATTTAATCCATGCAAGATTTCTTTTTTATCAATCTCTACATGCAAATCTTTAATAGTTAATAATTCTGACATTTTCTCCACCTTATGATCCATTGATTTAAATCCCTGTCTAAAAATTCCTCCATAATTATACTTGACAATTATCTCAACATTTAGATTATTTTTATATTCAAAATATTTGCTAATACCTCCTTTTAAGCATTAAACACTAGTTGTTTTTTTAAATATTTGGACAATAAATCTTCTTTTTCCATTAAATCCTTAAGTGTTACTTGTTTTAAAATACTAAATAAAATTTTAGATATTGATAACCAGACAGATCTTATAGAACAACAACTAATATGTACACACTGTAAATCATTACCAGGAAACTGCTGGCATGACTGGGACTCAAATAGTTCTCCACTTAAAAACCTAATAACTTCATCTAGATAAATTTTTTCAGGAGGTTTTACAAGCTTATACCCTCCGTTTTTCCCTCTTACACTTTCAATAAAATTCCCTTGTCTTAATAAAGAAAGGAGTTTTGCAGCATAATCCGTTGTAATATGCTCTGCACCTGCAATACCCTCCAGAGAAGCAAGTTCATCCTTTGATGCTTGGTGTGCAACCTGCAACAAACACCTTAGTCCATATTCTTCCTGTGCCGTAATCTTCATTTTGTATAAAGTACTCCATTACTTGGCTTATAGTAGTATTATACACCAATAGTTGAATTTTAAGTCAAGATTAAGCAAAGTTGGGTATAATATAGTTGTAGGCAAGTTTTTAATAAGAAGTTAACATTAAACTATGGAACAAGATGAAATAGTAAACCTAACACAAAGAGCAAAGGATCAATTAATCCAGCTCCTCAAACAGGATACAAATAACCCTGATGGAGTCAGGCTTAGTCTTCTTGCAGGTGGTTGTTCTGGGCTATCTTATAACCTGGAGTTTGACAAGCTCAAAGAAAATGACGTTATTGCAGAACATGGAGAAATTAAAATACTCATTGACCCTAAAAGTGCTCTATATCTCTATGGAATTACATTAGATTTTCATGGCGGCTTAACGGGAAAGGGATTTACATTTGAGAATCCAAATGCAAAAAAATCATGTGGTTGCGGCACATCATTTTCAGTGGACGATAAAGATATTACACTTCAATTTAAAAAAAATACAAACTCCAATATATGCCCTTCAGAAAGTAAAACCAGCAGTTAAAGAATTATCTTGCCTCATCTGTATCAAAGTGTAGAAGTCAATACGAAAGGCAACATTTTCAAGTCATTTAAAGTCATATCCGGATATGACACCTGTAAAGAAAATTCTTAAAAAATCAGTTTTTATCTGGCTCCTTTTAATTTTAATCAACTCACGTGCATCAACAGCTTTGGCTAATAGTCTTCACGAAGATCTTAAAAACAAAGAAGCAATTGTTTTAGGAAAAATTACAAAAAAACAAATAATAAAATTAAACAACTATTACATAACAGAATACAAACTAAAAATAAAAAATTGGATCTACAAAAAACCCTATATTGCAAACAGTAAAACAGTAACATTAAGAGTCTTAGGAGCCGATCTGCCGGACAAAGGGATAACTATTAAAGCATCCACCTCGCCAGATCATGTACCGTTCAATACCGATACAATTTTTATATTAAATAAAACTAAGCAAAAATATAAAGATATTTTTACTCTTTCAAAAAATAGCATCCTTAGCCCAAATAAAGAGGAGTACCTAAGCCACTTATTGCAAGGTATCCACAGGAGAAATTTATGAAGACACAATGGAAAAAGATAAAATTATTTATAGCAGGAATTTCTATAATTATTTCAATAGAATGTTTTACTCCTTTGACATCATATGGGTTTTCAAGAATTGTAGACTTATTACTTAATAATGAGTCTGTAAAACCTGAAGATTTTATTACAACATTAAAAAAAGTTAAAAAGAATCCAAAGAAAAATAAATTAAGAGTTGTAGAGGCAAGACATACTAATACAAAAAACCTTCAGTTTGAAATTGATACATCAGGTGTCATTGTTAAAAACGAAAATGACATTCAAGCCCCTATAAGCAATCAAGGATTTCTAGACTCCATCCAAGAAGCTATAGATCTCTGGGATGATGTTGATATTGCAAATGTTTCATTTGCTCCACTTAAATTTGCTTCTGGCAGTGCTGATGCAAATGACGGCAAGAATATTATTTCATTTCGTGCAGCTGAACCTCCAGAAGGTGTTCCTGACGGTGCAAATTATATAAGCATTATTAACTATGCTAGGACTGAAAATGTCCTGTTTATGGGTAAGAATATTATGGTTAAACCAGGAGCCATACTTGATGCAGACATAATATTTGATCCAACAAATAATCCCTGCTTAGCCCTTCAGACCACTATAGGAGATTTTAAATTGGGTGGTGATGATGTAGCCATAAACGAAGGGGGAGTTGATCCAAGTGCAGACTTAAGTATTTGTAGCTCAGTGTCTGGTGGTGATATTACAGAGCTTGCAATTCAGGGAATTGGAAGTGCTTTAGGATTAGATCCCTCAGCAATTGCAAGTGCAGCTACCAGTTCTGTTTCAGAAATTAGAGAACGTTATTCTCTTACAAGCGATGACAAAATAGGACTAGCAAATATCTATCCAAATAAAAAAAATCTTAAAAACCGTGGTTCTATAAGAGGAAAAGTAGTATTAAATAAAAAACCTGTTGTTGGAGCTCATGTTGTATTAGAAGACAATAATTCAGGTGAACCCTTAGTTGGTACTTTAAGCAATATTAAAGGTCAATTTTCAATAAACCATATTCCTGAAGGAACGTACACAGTTTATGTTGAACCACTTGATGGTCCTGCAAGAAAAAATGTATTTCCCAGAGTTTTCTATGGCACAGTAGGTCAGTTAAATTTCACAACAGGTGTATTTAATAAAGATGTTACTATAAGAAAAAGTAAAACAACTCATCTGTCAATAAACGTAAAAGAATTATCCGCTTCAGCTTTTAACATTAATTATCAGACAGTTGCACTAACAGAAGCTGCTGTAAACGAATTTGGTGGTGCATTCCTATTGCCCATAAGAATAATGCCAGGTGAAACTATTACAGATGTCCAGTTCTGGGGCGATAATATAAGCACAGGATTTGGAACATTAACAGTTAGTGGACCTGGAATAACTATAAGTAACGAAACAGATGCAAGTATTCCTATATCACCTTTTGTACAATGTGAAGAATGCGAAGATTCGGCAGATAATCCCTGTAAAAGAGATCCTAGATGCCCACCAACAGATGAAATAACAGTTGAACCAGATCAGATTCAAGGCATTATAGTTGATATAACCTGTGATCCAGATGTTGAACCAGGTCCAAGAAATATAATTTTCACTGGTAATCAAATAGATCCAACACATCCTAGCTTTGGATTAAGGGATCAAATTTCAGGCGGATTAATAGTTACAGAAGATTAAATATCGTCATCTGGCAGCTCATTTTCACCTGTTTTTGTGGCTTCTTGAATAATAGCATCTGCAAGATTTTGATCATAGGCAGTTCCAATATCAGTCAAATCAATATCATGAACTGGTGTTCGAATAAACTTACATTCAATAATTGCTGGAGAATTTTCAAAAACACTGTCTCTAATAGAATTAGAAATCACTTTTTTAGGTGGTACAGGTATATGTATTTTAACTTTTCCATCAATTACAATAAATTTTTTACCATTATTTCTTATAGTTCCTACTCGTTTTACAAATGTTTTTACTACAACATCAATTTCTTGCCCTGAATCATCTAACCCATCAAATTCATATAGATCTGTTTTTAAATCTTCTTTAACTTTAATATAATATTTTGCTCTTGCATTTTTTACAAATACAAGCTCTCTGGGCGGTAGTAAAAGCTTAGCAATATCCTCTTTTGTTACACCATTAACCTGAACATATAAATCAACAGATATCTCTTTATTTGTATTATTTATATTTGAAACTTTTGCACGTTCAAAGATAGCAATTTTTTGATTCTTCTGATCAATGAAATATGAGTTACCACCAGATTTAAACACCGGGGTTTTTAAAAAAATATCTTGCAATACGCCACCCGTTCTACATGGTCCAATAGTTGCATCTGGTAAATCTGGAACTATAGAGTTTAAAAATGTTTCTGTATTTGTCTCACCTAAAACTTTACTAAATAAAATATTTGAAATATTACAGATAAGTATAATTAGAACAAAAAAACAAATATTATTTTTCATAAGATTCATAGGAAGAAACACCTATAATTACCTTAGACCCTAATTAACTTATACTCTTAAATTTATTAAACTAAGCAAAAAACAACAATTTATTATTAAAAAATATGGATAGCTCTATATTAGGATTATAAAAGCGACTAATTTTTGTAAACATAATACCTATGTGAATTTAGCTTATAAAATGCCTCATATCTAAAATATAATCTCCTTAGATAGGGTAGGTCTTATTAGAAGAGTATTTATTACCAGGAATTTACAGCTTGAATAATAATCTAAATATAACCATTAAGAATAAAAAAACTATTCACATGGCCCTGTTTTTCTTAATAATAGTCGGGTTAAATTTTTTATATTTATTACCTTTAAAAGCTGAAAGAGTAGATTCTCTTCCTGGCTGTGGAGATAGAAATTGTGCAACTAATCCAACGGATGCAGTAATAGCAAATGACAGCACATTTATCTTAATAGTAGATTCTTCGCCATTTCCATTTATAAGAAGGTTTGATTTTAATGGAACGGTTTTTAACAATAGCACATTAATAAATCTCAAAGAAAACAATCCAAATAAAATTCCTCTAAAGATTGGATTAAACAAAAACAACAATAAGTCATTTGTTTATAAAACTCCTTCAGGAACAGATAAAGGTTCTGTACAAATTATTAATCTCACTAATAATTCAGTAAAATTACTAATTTCTCCAACATCAGGCGGAAAACAATTAGACAGTATTGGTTTTATTGATCCTGATGGAAAAAAATTAATAGCCTGCGTTAGTGATTCAAAGAATTCAGAACTATTAATTATCGATATAGATACTGACACTGTAGAAAGCAATGTTTCACTTCCTGATAAAGCAAGTTCAATTGCTGTATCAACAAACTTCACAAAAGCAGTTATAGCTTTTAAATCTACATTTTCACAATCAATAGGACTTTATGATATACAAAGCGGAAAAATAATCAGACTTGACACACCAATTAATATCTTCTTTAAAATAGATGATTTTATCGCTAGAGACGATTTCGATCTTAATGGCAACATTTCTGTCCTTTCTACAGTAAGTGGAGCGCATGCATTATCATATTTAAATCTAAAAGAGAATAATCTTACTGTTAAAATATTGGATAAAAATACACAGGGTCAATCCATTGCAACAATTTCTAGAGATGGAACATTAGCAATAGTTGCAGGTGCTGTGCTTAACTCCCCAACAGGATTTAGGATATATAAAATTGATTTGACCAATAGCAATTTTCCTATTATTACAGAAGCATCATTTTCTGATGGAACTTCAGTAATCGATGTTGATATTACGCCCGATCAAAATAAAGTAATTCTTCTTTTAAAGAAAGATACTGGCAAAATCCTTAGGATTTTAAACATAAATGATTTTTCAAAAATTAGTGATGTATTTGTCGCCAATGATAATTCAAAAAATGTACTTGCAGTAGATCCAAGAGGGAATTTTGCCATAGCCATTAACCAAAATGGTAGTATACCTGCCAGCATAATTACAGATTTTGCTGCAGGTCCAATAATCAGAAGTATTACACCAAATTTTGGAAGTATTAATGGTGGAACTCTATTCACAATTGATGGACTTTTAGATCTAAATAGATTTACATCTAAAGATGTAAAAATATGTTTTAAAGATCTTAATACATGCGCATCATCTGTTGAAGTATCAGCAGATGGCAGGACCATTAAAGGAATTACACCAAAAATGGAGAAAGAAGGAATTGAAAATATAATTCTTGTTGCAGAATCAAAAGTCAATGAATGCTCCAGCACAGAAAAATGTGTAAGTTGCTCAGAAATAACATGTACACAGGGACAAACCAAAACAACAGGAACCTGCTGTGAATGTCCAAAATGCATATATAATACAAGCACCTATAAAGATATTTTTGATTTTAGGAATGATATAGCAATATCTGATACAATTCCACCAAAAATTAAAATTACAAAACCCACAATTCCTATAGCTACAAACAAAAAAGAAATAAAACTTGAAGGTGAAATTGATGGGACAGGATCCCCAGTAGAAACCCTTACAATTAATAATGAATCAACAAAAACAACACAAACTGAAAAAGCAAACATAGTTACATTCAGTGCAAATTTAAAATTTGAAAAGGATAACAGTTATTTAATAAAACTGTCTACGAAAGATAAAGCAGGAAATCTGACAGAAGAAAACATTGAAGTTATTGTTGATACAGTAGAACCAAAATTATTAAATATAAAAGCAGATAGGACAGTAAACGGTGATTTTAATTTATCTGGAACAGCTGATGGTACTGGATCTAATATAGTTAAAATTTTAATAAATAATGTAAACCTAAATATTAATCCAGGAAAGCTGGTTGACTTTTCAACAACAACAAATAACTCTCCAGCAATTCTTAAAATAACAGATGCAGCAGGAAATGTTTTCAGTACAAGTGTAAATATATTAAATGGCACAAATGAACCAATAATTACATTTTTGTCACCAAAAGATTCAAACATATTGAAATCAAGAAGAGTAATCGTAAAAGGAACAGTTGATGGAAACAATTCAGAAGTTAAAAGTTTAACTATAAATAATTCAAATACTTCGTTTACCAGACAAAGTAAAAATAAAGTAATTTTTAGCAGACTAATAGAATTTAATCAGGATGGTTTATTAGACATAACTGCAATAGCTACAAATAAAGATAATTTGACAGCAACAAGAACAATAATGGTAAGAATTGATTCTGTCATCCCTTCCGCTACTGCTTCTGCTGAGTTTACTCAAGATGGTAAAATTAAAGTCTCTGGCTCCGCTGATGGCACTGGTTCTAACATCTCTTCAATCTCTGTAAATAATGTCCAGGCTCAATTCTCTCAAACCCCTACTTCTGATTTCTCTGTCTCCATTACCCCTTCCTCATCCATCCTACTTACCATTATCGATGCCGCTGGTAATAGATTTAGTCAACAGGTCCCTTTCTCTGAAAAGATCCCTCCTGCTATTACCATTACTACTCCTTCTGATTTACAAGCTTTTAAATCTAAATCAATTAGAGTCTCTGGTATCGTCGATGGCACTGGCTCTCCTGTTACTTCTGTCCTCATTAATAACATTAGAGCTGGCTTCTCTTCCTCCAAACAACCACTCAACTCTGTTTCATTTAATGGATCTGTTTCTTTCACTAAAGATGGCTCTTTTGATGTTACAGTATCTGCTACAGACAAAGCTGGTAACTCCTCTAATAAACCTATTAAAGTTATTATTGATTCTGTCATCCCTTCCGCTACTGCTTCTGCTGAGTTTACTCAAGATGGTAAAATTAAAGTCTCTGGCTCCGCTGATGGCACTGGTTCTAACATCTCTTCAATCTCTGTAAATAATGTCCAGGCTCAATTCTCTCAAACCCCTACTTCTGATTTCTCTGTCTCCATTACCCCTTCCTCATCCATCCTACTTACCATTATCGATGCCGCTGGTAATATTAACAAGAAAAATCTACAAATAATTCTGCCTCCTGACATAATTCCACCTATAATTACTTTAAATAATCTAACAGATCTAGAAATATTAAATTCAAGAGACATAAAAGTTGGTGGTTTGGTTAATGGCACAGGATCAAAGATTGTTTTATTAACAATTAATGGAAACAAAGCAGCTACAACACAAACAAACGATCCTAATATTGTCAATTTTACAGAAATAATATCATTTAAAAATGATGGCTTGCAAACAATAACTATTGCTGCAAAAGACAAAGATAACAATTCAAGTAAAAAATCAATTTCCATCACCATCGATACTGTCCTCCCTGATATCACTTCCTTCAATATCGATACCAACGATAAAGATGAGTTCGTCCTTGACACTACTTTGTCTGGTACTGGTACTGATTTGGTTTCTCTCTCTATTAAAGATGATAAAAATAATCCTATTACTTTTACTCCTGCATTTACTCCGAGTTCTTCCTTCTCTTTAACTGCTATCTCTCCCACCTCTGATACCTTCATCATTGAAGCTACTGATAAAGCTGGTAATAAACTAACTAAAACCTTAAAAACCTCAGGTGCTGCTCCTACTATCGATGTCTCTAAACCTTTCGATAATGCTTTCTTTAATGTCAGCGACATCCTCACTGAAGGTTCTGTTACCTTCTCCGCTCCTAAAAAAGTTTTTAAAATTAATGATACTGATGTTAATTTGTCTTCAACTCCCGACCCCTCCGTGTTTACTTTCAAAAAGACGCTGACTTTTATGGATGGTACACACACAATTACATTCTTGGCTAAAGATAAACTCCTTCGCTCCTCTAGCACTTCTCGCACTATCACCATCGATACTTTATTACCAATAGTAAACGCTACAGTAGTTCGTTCAAATAACAACTTCACCATTAATGGAAGTGCTGAAGGCACAGGGAGTAATATTATTATTATAGAAATAAACGGAAACTCATTAGCAATCACTGAAGCTGAAAAAGTTGATTTTAATTTAACAGTTGAGAGCCCACAAGTATCAATAAAAGTTAAAGACAAAGCGGGTAATGAAACAACAAAATCATTTGAACCAGTTGATCAAACACCACCTAAAATAACAATAAATGCACCAAAAAAAGCATTTTTTTATGGGACAAGAAAAATAAGAGTAATTGCAAAGATTGAAGATGACACAAGTATTAAAAAGGTATTTGTTAACGAGAAAGAAATTGATTTAACAAATACTAGCGGGAATAATTCCGGTAAAAGAATGTCCTATCAAATAACAAACAATCCTAATAATGAACTTAAAATATTCAACCTCTCTGTTGATGAGGTAATAAATACTGAAGGGAACACAAAGATAAAAATCACAGCTATTGATACTTCAAACAATCAATCAGAAGAAACGATTGATTTCATCGTTGATTCAATAAATCCTGAATTTAACGTAAATGTCAAACCTGAATCTGGTGGGACCTATACTGTTTCAGGAAGTGCAAATGGAACAGGTTCAAAAATTATATCCATAGAAATAAACGGACAATCAATTGATATAACACCTGATGCCGTAATAAATTTCTCAGGAACAGCCGATAAAACACCCTTAACAGTTAGAGTATTTGACAGCGCAGGGAATCAAACAGAGCAAACAATAAATGCACAATTACCAGATACAACACCTCCAAATATAAAAATAATTTCACCTAATAATGGAGATGTATTCACTGATACAACAAACATTAATATCAACTTTACAGCGGAAGATAATATTCAACTAAAAGAAGTAACACTTAACAGCAACAATATTCAACCTGTAAGCGAATTTAATTATTCTGCAAATGTAACCTTACTTCCCGGAGATAATTTATTTACTGTTATAGCAACTGATACAAGCAATAACACAGCAACAAGTACCATTTCAATATCATACTCACCACCACCGCCACGTAAAAGCATAGGAGGAGGCGGAGGAGGCGGCGGCGGTGGTGGACTGGTGTTAACTCTTCCTCCACCGATTATTAGTCCTAATACTTCAATCTTTGAAGGAGTTTTAGAACCAGTATCCAACAATGAACTTCCTGAAACAGTTGAAGTCGCAAATCCACCAGCAACTCGCGATGGCAAGAAAGCAGATATTAGTATAGTTCCCACTGTCCAAGGACTTGAACTAAAAAGAACAGATGACAATTTGCTTTTAATTCCGCAAGGCTGCTCATTTGCAACAATAATAAAACCATTAGCAGAAATTATAAAAATAACTGATGAAGAATTAAATAATAAATATGCAACTATACTTATAGATAGTACAGGTAGAACCTTTTTAGCAGGATTTGCATTCTTTATAAAATCAAAACAAGATATACAATCTAATGAGCCTATATTTATCTCATCAGATGATACACCTTTAAAACTAATTACAACATTACAAATTCCACCTGAAGCAAATGAAGGAAATACAAGAGTATCAATTATAGGCAGTAAAGGTACACTTGCGACAATTAACATAATTATAGAAACAGATATTGAAGTTAAAACCAGAAGAAGATCTAATGAGCTTGATAAGCCAAAAATAGTTGGCACGATTAAAGCAACTATAAAAAAACTAAATAATAAATTTACAGTCTTAATTCTTAAGATACATGCTGATAATTTACTTAATAAAATAGCCATTATAGATGGAAAAATTGTAAAAATACGAGGTGAAAGGAATTCACTTACAAGATTAAGCTTTATACCTGAAGAAGGAATAAAAATAAAAAGTTCTGTATTAAAAAACAAAAAATCACTTAGAACAGTTATAAAACTTGAAGATGATATAGAACTTGGAATTAAACTATTTAACATTACAACACCCAAATGTGCTGACATAGGTGCAATAATAATTCCTAAAGAACTAAATAAAGGCTCTTTAGAAGCAAGTGATAATCCTGAAAGTTTAATACTTGAAGATTTTATTAAAGCTCAAAATGCATTATCTGAGAAAAAAAACAAACAAGTAGAAGACAAAGAAGAATCTATTGAATCTGAGATAGATGATGAGGGAGAATATTTAGAAGAGTTTAAGAATATAGATTAAACTGATTTACATTCTTCAATCAATTTTTTAAGTTCACCATTTGCAAACATTTCTCTTGTAATATCACAACCACCTATAAATTTTCCATCGATAAAAACCTGTGGAACAGTAGGCCAGTTAGAATATTTTTTTATGCCTTCCCTAAGTTCAGTATCTGAAAGCACATCTCTGGTTTCAAAAGGTACTCCTAACATGTTAAACACATCCACAACGGCAGCAGAAAATCCACATTGAGGCGCGTCTTTTGTACCTTTCATGTAAACAATTACTTTGTTTGATTTAACTTCAGATTCAATTTCATCTAAAATGTTACCCATTTCTATTCCTCCTTAGAATTTATATAACTAATTTTATTCAATATTTTAAAATGTTGCAGATCATCAAAATAAAGGGCTTGTAGACAGTTTAAAGAATATGTTAAATATTATGTCCTATATCCCTTGAAAATGTTGGTTTAATTTTTTGCCATTGGGCAGGTGAATATGTCTTTAGTGTCAGTGCATGTATTTCATTGGTTTTCATCTCATTCTGTAAAACATCATATACAATCTTATGTTGTTCAACCAGTGTTTTGTTTTCAAAATCAGGCGAAACAACGATAGCCTGTATATGATCACCACCTCTTAGATCAATAACTTCAAGATGTATTGTTTTTATTTTCTCTTTTATTTTTCTTTCAATTTCTAGAATAGGAATCATAGCTTTAATTTAACTCAGGCATTCTTCTGTTTACAAAATTCATAAGATTATCATACTGCATATATGGATTGGTGATTTTCTGATTTCCAACAGAATCATTTGTTTTTTCAGCATAATTATGCCCAGGAAAAATTATTGTGTCATCATCCATTTTCATTAGCTTGTTATAAATTGTGTCAAACATCTGTTCAACATTCCCGCCAGGCAAATCACACCTGCCACAACCATTAATAAACAAAGTATCCCCGGAAACCAGATTATTACTTACCAAAAAGCACTGTGAGCCTGGCGTATGCCCGGGAGTATGTACAAACTGAATTTCAATGTCACCGAGTTTTAGTTTGTCTCCGGACTTTGTTTTCTTTATATTTTCACCCCACCCAAACTTAAAAAAATCCATCTCATGAGTATTAATATAAACAGGAACATCAATGGATTTCAGAAATTCTTCAACACCATTAGTATGATCAAAATGTCCATGGGTAATTAAAGCACCTTTTATATTTAACTTATCTTTCTTTGCTTCTTCAAACAATAAATTTACATCCCATGCAGGATCAACGATTACAACATCCTTAGTATTTTTATCACCTATAAAGTAAATAAAATTCTCCATAGGACCAACTTCAATTTGTTTAAGCAAAAGATTACTCATTGGCTAGATTTTAAGTCCTTTATCTCGATCGGTATTTCTTTAAATTTACAATTAATTTTTATAGAACCATTATTTTCATTTGATTCAATAGTTTCACCAGTCTTAGAGGTAACCTTAATAGTACTATTTAAAAATCCAAGCCTGACACTGCCATTGGCTAAATTATTACGATTTAAGAGTTTGATTCTACCGTTTATTAGAGATTTAGAGCCATCATTAAAGAAATCAGAAACAGTGGTTGTAACCTGATCACTTTTATTTATCTTTTTAAGAGTCAGCTCTGAGTCAGAATTATCAAAGGTTTGAGTTTTACCATTTAAAAAAGAATTTAAATTTTTAATTTGTTCAAATATAGCCAGAATATTTACATCTGCTAAAAATTCTTCTCTATTAGAAAGGACTGATTGCAATTGTATTGAGCCAAAAGCTCCATCTTCACCCTGAAATAAGAGTATTCTGTTCTGATCCGCAATAAATTTTTTAAATGGAGAATTACCTCTCACAAAACATACTGCTTTACCACCAAGATCTGTTTCATCACCCTGGGCAAGAACAGGATGAGAGAAGCATAAGCTAAATATCAGCAATATAATAAAAAAATTGTTTCTCATTTACCTATGGGCGATCTGATCTAATTATCAGCTCTCTTCAAATGGGCGATCCGTGACTCGAACACGGGACCCCACGGTCTTTTATCACGCGCTCCAGCCTCTGGCTTTCGCGCTTCCAAAGATCTATGGTCTCCCTTGATCTACATCCGCTCAGGTTTGTCGCACGGGACAAACCTTCACTAGGATTTAATTATCAGCTCTCTTCAAATGGGCGATCCGTGACTCGAACACGGGACCCCACGCTTATCAAGCGTGTGCTCTAACCAACTGAGCTAATCGCCCTAAACTTATTCCTGTTAGCGATAAATGGGTACTAACAGGTCATGCAAAAACAGTACAAAGTTTTACACAATAAAATAATAGCAAATTTAACGGTGTACTCACCAGAGTATAAAAACTTTGGTGATTGCATGACCAGGGTTGGCAGGCATGTCAACCCCCAATTTTAAAAGGAAGGTATGGTCATGCAAAATCTAATATGTCCTAACTGTAATTCCAGAAATTGTAAGGAAAAAATTGAAGATTGGTCAATCGGTGGACGAATAGATGCCGATCCAATTCCTATTAAAACCAGGAATTGCTTGGATTGTAATTACAAAAGTTGTTTTAGCTGGCCATTTAGAGATTTTTTTAATACTGAAAAAGAGTATTTAGATACTAAAGCTAATGCACTAAGGAATTTTGAGGTATGGGCAAGTGGCTGTTTAATCTCTCATTATGAATTAGACCTTTTTTATCGCAAAGCTAAGTCAAGAGAACTCTCAGAACAAAAGGGAAGTAAAAGTACAGGGGTTTATAAAAGCGACAAGGAGGAGTCATGAGTAAAGCACCGGAGTTTAAGCAAGTATGGGAAGAAGGAGACACCTGTTTTATCCAATGTCTTGGAGCAGAACTAAGAAATTTAACAGGAGACAAATATTACGAAAAGAAGAAAGAGAAAGCCTTACAAGAAGGTAAAGCAATATCCAGACCCTGGAGTATTAATTTCCAATTTCTAGTTATGAAAGATGGTTTTAGTTCAACCATTAAATTCTTTAATGCTTCTATTTATGTACCACCATCAAATAAAGATTTTGATGTTAAGTCAAACTTAGGAAAGGTAGCAAAAGCTTTTAAGTTTGAAAAAGAACTAAAAGAAGAACTGCCTCACTATTACATAGATAATCCTGAAGAACTAGCAGTATTAAATAAACTCTGTACTAATAAATGGGCCAAAGTATTGATTGCTGTAAAAGAAGATGAAGACGGCCATAAATACCCAAGAATTAATACTCTAATTCCAGGAAAAGAATCTGATAGAGAGGAATTTACAAAACAAAATCAACTTTATCAAGAAAGATTAAAGGAAATAACCATAGCAAAAGGAGAACAGGCAGCAAAGGATTTGCATGGATGAAAGGTTAATTGAATGACATACCTAAACGTTGACATTGAGTACTTTGACCATCCTGACACCATGAGACTAATAGGCTTGTTAGGTAAAGGTGCTGAGCTACTACCAATCAAGTTATGGAGATTTGTTGCAAGGTTTCATGCTGAAGATGGAATCCTAAACAAGTATTCAGGCAAGGAGCTGGAGTCCTTTGTTGGTTGGGATGGAAAAGAAGGCGAATGTGTTGCTGCTTTATTAACAACAGAATACTTGAAAGAGGATGAACAAGGATTCTATATACCAAACTGGAATAAACATCAAGGACATATTATTAATTTTAAAAAACGTTCTAAACTTGCAAATCAAGTTCGTTGGAAGCAAAATAAGAAAGAATCCTTAAGCTCTCCCGCAAGGAATCTTAAAACAAAAATGAGGAATCCTCAAAGTAAAGTTAAGGAATCCCCTCACTGTACTAAACTAACTAATACTAAACCAACTAATAATCATAATCTAGCAAGTGAAACAATTTCACTTGCAGACGAGAAAGATGGTTTAAATTATTTTATTGATTTGTTTAAACCAGTAAACCAAAACCTCCAAGATATTTTTCCTAACACTACAGAGAGAAAAGCATTAAAAGTTTTATTGGATAGGCATGGTAAAAAAGCCCTCGAGGAAAAAATTAGAAGTCTTGAAAAGACTTACGGTCAACCTTTTTGTACAACAATAACAAAACCATCTGAATTAAAGCGGCATTGGGACACACACACTAGTCAACTTAAAAAGCTTGAGACAAATTCAAGAGCAGGTCCAACTGTTTCCAAATCAGAAACAGTTGAAAACAAGCCTAGTAAATATGCAAGCGTAAAAATAACAGGAGATTAAACAATGCCATTACCAATGAGTTTAAAAAATGTCATAGAAAAAGCAAGAGAAAAGCAAACAGAGCTGAAAAATAATAAACCTGCTGATGTAATCTGCAAAGATTGTAGAAATAAATGCAAATCTGTTTTTATAGACTTTGTAGGTTGGAAGACCTTTTGTAACTACTGTGAGGCTAAACAACAACAAAAACTCCACCAGGAAAATGAAGTAAAGCGTATTCAACGAGAAATTCAAAGTGCTGGATTAAAAGGTAATCTAAGTTTCTACACATTTGCAAACTTTAAAGCTGATAAGTATGAGAAACAGCTTGATCTTATATCTAAGGTTCTAAAGAATCAAAATCAAAGAAAAGGATTGTTTCTTTACGGCCCTCCTGGTTCTGGTAAAACGCACTTAGTCTGTGCGATTACCAATAAAATCATTACTGAAAATCTAGGTTCAGTGAAGTTTATTCAAACTATAGATTTACTCTTAGAAATCAAAAGAGCTTTTAACTCACAAGAAATTACAGAACTAGACATCATTGAAAAATACACCAGTGCTACTTATTTAGTCCTTGATGATATTGGGGTTGAAAAGAGATCAGATTGGACGTTTACTGTTTTCTACAAAATAATCAATGACAGGTACATAAGTAATTTACCAACAATTATTACATCAAATTGTTCTCTTGATGACTTAGACAAACACTTTGATGAAAGGATTGTTTCACGGATTATTCAAATGTGCGAGGTAATTAAAATGCCCAACCTAAATCACAGACTTGAAAAAGGTTAATTATGTATGGAATACTCACAATGAAGTTTAATGAAATCTATCCTAGGTATGACAAGTTTATAGATTTATGCTTACTAAGAGTCCGAGAATTACAAGATCTCCAAGATATTAAACAAGAGATATTAATTAAAATATTTAAAGGTTGCGAATCAATAAGAAATTCAACAGCGATAAAATCTTGGCTATCAAGATTAGTTTTTAATCACTTGGTTGATTATTTTAGAGAAAGAAGGCTTAATTGCATCAACTTCTCAGGCATAGCAATTGATCCAGAAATTCAAGAATGTTTTGAACCAGAGAACATGCTTGTTGAAGAAAAAGATCCTTCAATAATTTGTGAAAACAAAGAATTGAAAAATAAGATTCAAGAAGTTTTAAATAAAATGGGTGATCCTTGGAAAAATATGATCATAGCAAGAGAGCTTAATAATCTTAGATATGAAGAAATTGCCAAAAAATATGCAATCAAGCTAGGTACTGTAAAAAGCCGAATTGCAAGAGCAAGGGAAAGATTTATAAAGAAATTTCATGAGTAAAGAATAAAGATGGGAAGTAGACACCAAAAAGGTAAAAGGGCTGAAGCTGATCTTAAAAAACAAGTCAGAGCATATGGATTTGAATCTCATTTATCTCCTGCTTCTAAAGGTAATGATATTCGAATCAAGACCAAGACATTTGGATGGTTAAAGGGAGAAGTAAAAGCAAAAGGTGGCAATGGCTTTAATTTTGATTATAAAGGGCTTCATCAGGCAGCAGGTAATTTGTTTTTAGCTAAACGCCAAGTAGGAAAACATACTAAGTTTGGGAATACAATGCCTTATTTAATATCCATGAAGTTTGATTTTTTTATTCAGCTTTTAAAACTGGTTGAGGAATTGGCTGAGTTAAAAAAATTAGGTGCGAGTAATTAGGATCTATATAAGTAAGAAATATTAACTGCTTAATATTTCTTACCCTATACTTCATATCTCACAAGGACAGATTTGCTTTATCATCGGGGGCGGGCTAGACAGTTTTAGAACTTTTTTGAGGGAGAATCCTGAGAAGGTGATTAGGCTTATTGAGCAGCTGGCTGCTTAATTTTTTAAAATCTGCCAATTTACTTCATTTAAATTTATTTTAAGTATTTCTCAATAGCACCCAAGATTAAATTAATTGACTCTATTAGATTTATTGGAAATGAGTAGAGTACCTTAACATCTATGTTTAATTCCTTACACAAGTTGCTATCAATATCAGTTGCTATAACTCTCATAATATGATATTTGTTTTTTGATTTTTCAGGAGGTATAAGCTCTACAATGCTTACCCCGATATCTTTCCTGGTTTTTGACCCGTGTTTTGCACGAGTGCACAATACTTCCATGCATGCAAGTAGTAACTTATAGAGTGGACCTAGTTTTTTATAATATGCATTTATAGCATCTTTAGAATCTGAATTGAGTGTTTCTTTTCGAACCCATTCATCCGCATGGTATGTTGTTACAACTAAATTAAACAGGTTGTCTGTGCTTGGGTTTTTCTTATATCTTGATAGATCTCTTTTGACTTTGTTAACTATATCTTTTGAGGTTTTAATATCGCCAATACCTTTATGTTTTTGTTTTCGTTCCTCTTCATATTTTCCCAGAAGACTTTTGATTTTATTATTTATGGATTTTGAAGTTTTGATAAGTTTACTCCTCTGAATTTATTATAAATGTTAATTTACTTTAATTGTTATATTGCTTCCTCTATAATGTAGTAGTGTTGATATTTAAAAAGAGGTAATAATGCCAGAAGTTAGTACAAAATCTATTCAAGATTTTATAGATAAGTTCTTCGATACCTATAATAAGATGAACTTGCTTAAAAAAATCTTCGAAGAATACGGCCATTACGAAAAAAGCAAAGAAAAACACCCAATTGAACCTAAACCAGATGATCCGTTGATCACAGGCAGATATGCAATAAAGAAGATCGAGGACAAGAACGATTTTTTGCACTTTCCACCTGGCTTTGGACCACACTATGCAAAAGATCTTGCCTGGATGGGTGAATTTTATATATTTATAAAGCTCAAAAATAAAGCAAAAAAAATATTGAAAAAAGATAAGATGGTTGATTTTATTAATAGTCTTAAAAACTTGAACCAATTTATTATTTTAATTTCTGGGTGGGAGACTGTTCAACTTTTGTATCCTAATTTAAGGAAAAACCACAATGGTAATTTAAGCGAAATTGGTTACTGTGGTGAATATTTTAATGGTCAAGATAGTGCACCAGTATTTAAGCTTGAAGCACTGCGTAGACAAAATTTTGTCATCGTAATAAACAGGTCGAGCATGGGGAAAATAATTCAATATCCACCAAATGATATAGAAAAAGGTGAATCCAGTGAATCTTGCAAATATCATTGTTATCCAATAGTTGAGCCTCTTGAAGAAAATTGCCAACTTATGCAACAGCTACTTCAACATCCTCCAGAATGGCTACAGAAAGAATATCCCTCCACTTCAGCTCAACGAATATTTCTATCCAAGCATGTCTATGTGGAAATTAGAGAACGATTTCATTACTTTGAAGATCCTAATCCCGAAATATATTTATCTGATTGGATGTAAGCGCTATTAGAAATGAACAAAACATTTACCTATAAAGTTCCTAAAGAAAATTGCATGCCAAAACACTTATTTGAGCTATTCTGTGACTTGAGAAACTATTTATCTGGAGTTGAAGCAAAAGGAATAGAAGAGGAAGTAAAGCAATTATTGCTTAGTGATACTGAAATTGAATCTGTAATAGAGACAGCCTTTTTAGTTAGCTTGAAAAAAGAAGAAGGTAAATTTCCTCAATTACGACTTTTGATACCGAAAAAAATATTTAATTTTGATAGAGGTAATCGGCTTGTAACCTTTAAGAAAGATATTACATTTGATGCAATAAACCTGACTAAACTTTCTCCAACTACCAATGATTTAAATTATGCTTTGCTATTAGGAAAAGGTGAATCAGGACTATTGATTGATTGCATGTTAGCTGTGAGTGACAAGGATAACTTTGATATAACAAATCCAATGAATAACGTACAGCCTTTAGATGGATTGACAATTCGAATTGATGGTCCTGGAAATATAAGGTTTCATTATAAAAGCTACACTTTTGAATTAAAAGAAGGAGTTATAGAAGAAAAGTCTAACTTAAAGGAAATACCTTTTGTTTCTGATTGGTATGAGCATCTATATCAACTTATAACCCCAAAAGTTAAAGAAAAATATTTAGAAGGGTTTCCTTCTGGAACTAATCCAACAGACATGCAGATAAATGTACACGAAACACTTCCTCAATTTATTAACCTAGTATGGGAATATATTCTTGCTACAACAATAAAG
>Ga0080064_1001409_pt1 | contig 48625 bp, 41 predicted proteins | sample Subgrocontami54m_FD_69260 | JGI IMG/M metagenome (GOLD analysis project Ga0080064, IMG submission 69260) | Subsurface groundwater microbial communities from S. Glens Falls, New York, USA - GMW46 contaminated, 5.4 m (SPADES assembly) (version 2) ...
AACTCCCCAGCTACGCGAGGTTGAGCGCCGTGTCTACTTAGAAAGGACGGCTGCCTCGCTACGCTCGGCTGCCTGACGAGATCTCTAGACTTGGGTTGCGGGCGGAGCCCGCGCTGGGATCTGGGATTTCGTTCGGATCTGGGATTTAGGATCTGGAATCTCCGCCCTAGGGAGACGACGGCTTCCTCCGCAACGCCTCCCTGGCGGCCCGCCAACGCTCGATCCGCGCGCGGACCTCCGCCTCGAAGCCGCTCTCCCTCGGGTCGTAGAACCGCTTCCCGACGAGGTTGTCGGGCATGTACTCCTGCCCGACGACCGCCTGCGGCGCGTCGTGCGGGTACTCGTACCCCTTCCCGTACCCCACGTCCTTCATGAGCGTGGTCACGGCGTTCCTGATCCAGAGCGGCACCGGGGAGGCCCGGGTCCGCTGGATCTCCTCCTTCACCTTGCCGTAGGCCGCGTAGAGCGCGTTCGACTTCGGCGCCGTCGCGAGGTAGACCGCCGCCTGGGCGAGGGCGAGCTCCGCCTCCGGCATCCCGACGAAGTCGACCGCCTCCTTGGCCGCGAGCGTGATCACGAGCGCCTGCGGGTCGGCCATCCCGACGTCCTCGCTCGCGAACCGCACCATCCGCCTCGCGAGGTAGAGCGGGTCCTCGCCCGCCTCGAGCATGCGGCCGAGCCAGTAGAGCGAGGCGTCCACGTCGCCGCCCCGGAGGCTCTTGTGGAGGGCGCTGATGAGGTTGTAGTGCTCCTCGCCACTCTTGTCGTAGAGGAGGACCCTGCGCTGCGCGACCTTCTTCGCGAGATCGGCGCCGATCCTCCCTCCGCGCTTCCCGAGGGAGTTCGCCGCCATCTCGAGGAGGTTCATCGCCGTCCTCGCGTCTCCGTTGGCGAGCGAGGCGAGGACGCGGAAGGCCTCGTCGTCGACCTCGACGCCGCGCCCGCCGAGGCCGCGCTCCTTGTCGGCGAGGGCGCGCTCGAGGATCGTCCGGACGTGCTCATCGACGAGCGGCTTGAGCACGAATACGCGGCATCGCGAGAGGAGCGCCGCGTTCATCTCGAACGATGGGTTCTCGGTCGTGGCCCCGACGAGCACGATCGTGCCGTCCTCGACGTGGGGGAGAAAGGCGTCCTGCTGAGCGCGGTTGAAGCGGTGGATCTCGTCGACGAAGAGGAGGGTCCCCTTCCCCTGCGTCTTCTGGAGGAACTTCGCGCGCTCGATCGCCTCGCGGACCTCCTTCACGCCCGAGAGGACGGCGGAGAACGCCATGAACTCCTGGCCGGTCCCCTCGGCGAGGAGGCGGGCGATCGTGGTCTTCCCCGTGCCCGGAGGGCCCCACAGGACCATGGAGGGGACCTTCGACTCGGCGACCATCGAGCGGAGCGGAGACCCCTCGGCCATCAGCTCGTCCTGGCCGACGACCTCCGCGAAGCCCCTGGGCCTCATCCGATCGGCGAGCGGGGCGTGCGCCTTCCGCCTGGCAAGGCCAGCTTGCTGGTCCGCGGGAGGGCGATCGAAGAGCTCCATGGCTACTTGCCCCTCGCCAGGAGCTTGACGACGTCGTCCTGGAAGGCCTTCGCGTCGGAGAGCGACTTGAAGCGGTTCACGAGGATCGAGTAGGCGAGCCAGCGTCCCTCGGGGGTCTGGACGTATCCGGAGAGCGCGCTTGCGCCGGCGATGTAGCCGGTCTTCGCGCGGACGCGACCCTCGAGGTCGTCGTCGCGGAGGCGCTTCTCGAGCGTCCCCTCGCCCCCTTGGGCCAGGCTCTCGACGTACGCGTCGCGGTGCGGCCTGCCCCACTCGTAGGCGAGCACGCGAGCGAGCGTCCGCGCCGAGAGGCGGTTCGTCGAGGAGAGGCCGCAGCCGTCCGTGACGGCGTACTCGCCCTCCGCGGCGCCGACCTCGGCGAGGAACGCGGAGAGGGCCGCGGCGCCCGTGGTCCAGCTCCCCTGCCCCTTCGCGCGCGCGCCGATGAGCTTGAGGAGCGTCTCGGCGTAGAAGTTCTGGCTCCGCTTGTTCGTCACGGCGATGGTGCGCTTGAGGTCGACCGCATAGGAGCAGACCGCGTCGAGGCCGTCTTCCTTCGGGCGGAGGGGCTTCTCGACGCGCCTGGGGGCGCCGCGGAGGGTGATCCCCTTCGCGCGGAGCGTCTCGGCGAGGACGGTCCCGAAGAACATCGTCGGGTCGTGCACGGTGACGGAGACCGCCTCGGGGGCGCTCCCGACGAGGACCTTCCCGGTGACGCGGATCCGGTTCGTGCCGGGGATGCGGGAGAGACCGAAGCTGTGCTCGGACTCGACGGCGGTTGTCGTGCAGTCATTCTCGATCGTCACGTACTTCGTGTCGGGGGAGAGGAGCACGCGCGCGGGCTGTCCGGCGCGCGCGCCGGGGCGGACCGAGATGTCGATGCAGGCGTCGTTGAGCGGGAGGGCGGTGACCTGGGCGCAGTACCAGTTCGTGAGCTGGTCCTTCGGCCAGTCGGGGGCGGTCATCTCGAGGTCGAAGAGGGCGTCGTCAAGGAGGAGGTCGCCGTCGACGGACTTGACGCCCGCCTCGCGCAGCTTGTCGGCCCACTGCTTGAAGACGGCGGCGGGGTCGCCGTCGAAGAAGCGGCCGCTGACGTTCGGGTCGCCGGCGCCGATGACGGCGAGGTCGCCCTTCAGCGTCCCCGAGCCGTCCAGGGCGCCGCGCTTGTAGAGGATCGTGTGGTACTCGAAGTCGGCGCCGAGGCGCTCGATGGCGGCGGCGGTGGTGACGAGCTTCATGTTGGACGCGGGGGCGAGGGGCTGTCCGGCGTCGAGGGCGAGGACCTCCTTGCCCGTGTCGAGGTCGACGACGCACACGCCGATGCGCGCGGTGTCGCACTTGTGCTTGGATTTCAGCCGTGCGACGGCCTGGTCGAGGGAGGCGTCCGCGAAAAGGGGGCCTGCGAGCAGAAGGAGCGAGAGGAGGAGACGGAGACGATCCACGGATAAGCACGGATGCACACGGATGGACTGGGGGATCCCCGAGCCCATCCGTGTGTATCCGTGCTTATCCGTGGATCGTCGAATCACTGGCGCTTCTTCCACCCGTTGCGAGTGACCTCGAAGCCGAGCTCCTCGGCCTTCTGGAGGACCTCGGGGAGATCACGGACGGCGACCACGAAAGCGGGGACCCCGTTCCTCTGCTGTGCTTCCTCTGTGCCTCCTGCGCGAAGGAACTCAGCCAAAGCGTCGTCTCCCGGGGCCGCCAGGTACTTCGTCTCCTCGCCGCTCAGCTCGATCTCAGTGAGGAACTGAACATAGTCGCCGGTGAGCTCGATCCGAGTCCCCTCGCCGACGAGCCAGGTCTTTCCGCTCCCCGCGAGGGCCCACAGGCTCCGCGACTCGAGCCACGTCGCCGCGTCGGGCACGACGCCAACCTCCTTGGTGGCCGCGGCGAAGCTGAACTCGCGCGGCTTCACTTCGACAGCGATCGCGGCGTGGACGAGCTCAGGGGCCTCGAGACCGTCGATACGCAGGAGGACCTCATCCTCGTGATGGACGAACAGATCGCGCCCGCCGTTGTCGAAGGCCTCCTCCGAGACGCCCTCCAACGACTCTGCGAGATGGTAGGTCATGGGGTCGGCTCCCATCTTTGCCTCTGCCTCTGGGACGTAGAGTCGACGCTCCGCCACGGCGCGCTCCGCCGGCAGATAGGATACGCGGAAGTGGATCGCGTAGGTGTGACCCGCGGGGGCCTTGAAGACGAGCTCGTGGCTCCGCTCCTGGCCCGGCGCCAGCAGCGCGGGGACCAAGACGTCAGGAAAGCAGCGCGGGGCCCTCTGTTCGAACTCGCCGAATTCCACCTCCATCGTCCGCCTGTCGGCGTCCTGGTCGACGCGGAGCGCCTCGATCGGGCGAGAGACCTGCGCCCCGAGGACCGCGATGCCGTCCTCGGGTTCGATCGCGAGGAGAATGACGCCCGTCGAGCTCACGTTTGTTACGTGGAAGATCGCGACGGCGCGCTCCCCCTCGGAGAGCGTCTCGACGGCGTAATCGACCCCCACGGTGAGCGCCGGCCCCTCGGCGAGCGCCGCCGCGGCCATGAGCGCGAGGACAATGACCTGCTTCATCACTCCCACTCCAAGCCAAGACCGGGCATCCTATCGGCGCGCCGGCCGGAGCGTCAAGCGCGCATCGAGCGACGCACGATGAAGATGCCGGCCAGGACCACGGCGCCGCCGACGATTTGCGTCGGGCCGAGGCGCTCTCCCAGGAGCGCCCAGGCGAGGCACGCCGCCGCGACAGGTTGGACCAGGAGCGTCACAGAGGAGAAGCTCGCCGGCAGGTGCGCCACGCCGTAGGCGATGAAGCTCTGTCCAGCGACCTGTGAGACCATCGCCAGACCGATGAGTGCCCACCAGGCCCGCGGGTCCGACGGGAGGAAGCGGTCCCCTTCCGCAAGCCCGACGATCGCCAGGGCGATCGCGGAGACGAGCGTGCTCGCCATCATCAGCGAAAACGTCCCGAGCGACGCGCGGAGGCGCTTCACGGAGAGCTGGTACCCCGCGTAGAAGACCGCGGTCGCGATGCCGAGGAGGTCGCCTCGCAGCTCCTTCCCTCCCAGGTGTACGCTCGCGTTGAGCAGCACCGCGGCGCCCAGAATCGAGGTGAAGAGGCCAGCCACGAAGCCGAGGCCGATCCGCTCCCCAAGCCACCTCCACGCGACGATCGCCACGAAGATCGGGGCGAAGTTGGCGAACAGGGTGGCGCTCGTCACCGTCGTGAAGTGGATCGACCAGTGCCAGACCGCGAGATCGGCGGTGAAGAACAGGCCGCTCGCGAGGAGGCCCGTGAGGTGCGCTCGGCGCCACGGGCTGGGAGCCGTCGGATAGCGCACGCGCTCGCGGAGGGAGAGGACGGCAAGGAATGGCAGCGCAAAGACCATCCGGTAGAAGGCCGTCGCGGCGGGGCCGACCCCACCGTGCAGGCACCAACGGACGAAGATCGGCGCGAACGCGATCCCAATCGCCCCCGCGACGAGCGAGGCGAGGGCGAGGCGTTCGGGTGCCTTCTGCGGGGCGGGGTCCATGGGCGACAGAGGATACCCGCCCGCCCCCCGCCTGTCACCCGCCCTGCGCGCCGACGACCGACCACCGCCGCGCAGAGGCGCTTCCCGGAGCGGCGGCACCACGTGTCCGCGTCCGCAGCCCTGTCGCTGAGGCGCCGCGGTGTTCGCGGAGAGTGATGCTGGGGGGAGACAGCGAACGAGCTTCGCCTCGTGCGGCAAATCGTGACGTTGACATGGCTTGCGGGCGAATTGGGAGCCTGCCCGCCGCTGGCCTGCCCCCTGCACTCATTCACGTCGAGTCCATTCAAGTGAGGAGCACGCCATGTCGAACGCCACCGTCAGCCTTCCGGTGTCTTGCCCGAACTGTCATCGACCGACGGGAAACCTGAAGCAGTATCGGGTGATCCAGTTCATCCTCTTCCTCGGCATCGCGGCCGCGGGGCGCGCGGGCACCTACACGATGTGCCCGGGCTGCATGCGCGGACGAATTGTGAAGAACGCGCTGGTCAACGTGTTCACGGCGCACATCGCCTTCCCGATCCTGCTGCCGTTCTTCGCGGTCCAGTTCCTGCGCACGTTCACGAAGGGGCACTCGGCTGGGCTGCGGAAGGAGATCGACGCGATCTTCGCGCGTCGCGCCCAGGCCCTCGCGGCGTAGGCGGACTTGCCGCCTCGACCGGCGGGGGCTACACTTTCGCCCACGAAACGGTTCACGAGGCTGAGGTCTACGGATGGGGCGAGCGCGGAAGGAGCCCAAGGCGCCGAAGACCGGTCCCCCCGGCGTGCCGCACCTCCTGTCGATCCGTATCGACCCGGGCCGCGTCGATGACTGGAGCGCCTACCCGTTCCATCTTCCGTTCGTGAAGGACCTGGGCCTCAAGTTCACTACCCCGATCACGTACCTGGTTGGCGAGAACGGCTCGGGCAAGTCGACCATCCTCGAAGCGATCGCGGACCTCTGTCGGCTGCCCGTAGAGGGGGGCGGTAAGACCGAGTTCGACGGCAGCGCGATGTCGACCGCGCCGCGATCCCCGCTGGCCCGCGCCCTGGAGGCGAGCTGGCGCGACAAGCCGTGGGACGGTTATTTCGTGCGGGCGGAGAACCTCGTGCGCCTCGCCGACCTGCTGGAGCAGCGCGAGCACGACCCCGACTTCGACGGGAACCCCTACTTCTCGTACGGGGGGCGCTCTCTCCACGCGCGGTCCCACGGGGAGGCCTTCCTCGCGCTGTTCGAACACCGAATCCAGCCGGGCGGCGTGGTGATCATGGACGAGCCCGAGGCGGCGCTCTCTCCGCAACGCCAGCTTTCGCTACTCGCCTACCTCGACGAGCTCGTCGCGGGGGGGACGCAGGTGTTCATCGCGACGCACTCCCCCATCCTGATGACGTTCCCCGGCGCGCGTCTGCTTGCGATCACCGAGAGCGGCATCGCGGAGACGCGCCTCGAGGACACGAGCCACTACCGCATCACCCGCGGCATCCTGGAACGCCCGGAGCGCTATTGGCGGCACCTGCGCGGACCGGAAAAGGACGGCACCTCCTGAGTGGGCCCTGGCGCGCCAGTCTCAGCGCAGAAGCGTCCGCAACCAGTGTGGAACTGCCGCGTGCTGAACGCACCGTCCGCCCTCGACCTCGGCTACGCGGCGGAACGGGCAGGCGAGGTCGCTGTTGTCGAAGACCAGGACGTGCGGGAGTTCGCGAAGGGCGGCTCTGAGGTTCGCCAGCGTGCGTGGGAAGCGGGACATCAGCTTGTCGGTGGGCACGTCGTGCCCTCCCTGAGAGACGCGCATCGCGACGCGTTCTTCGGAGAGCGCGGCGCTGGCGAGGCCGACGAAGCACAGGACGACCGTGTAGCCGGAAGAGGCGGCGTCCTTCAGGAATGCGAGCTTCGCGCCGGCGGGATCGGAGAACACCGTCTCGAAGACGAAGCTCTCCCTGCGCTGCACAAGGGCAACGCGGAGGGCGTCAGCCGCCCGCGCCGCCGCGTACGCGTCGAGTTCCAGTTCCCTGGCCAGGACATCCGCGTTGACGAGCCGAAGTCCGGCGGGTGAGAGATGGGCCTGATAGAACGTGCTCTTGCCTGCGCCATTCGGCCCCGCCACGGCCACGAGGATCGGGCGCCGATCGAAGAGGGCGATGTCCCTCACGGGCAGGCCTTGAACCGCCGATGGATGAACCGTCCCTTCGTCCGCTTCCCGTTCTGTTCGATGCGCACGAGAATCCCGGGTCTGCCGGGAACGGGCTCATAGTGAGGGTAGGGACGGGTCTGCAGATGCTCGGCCAGGCGCAGCCGGCCCTCAGGGGCGTCCGCGGTCGCGAGGCACGCGGAGAGCGGCCTGACCCTGCCGGCCTTCTGGAGCGCGAGGACCAGCTTCCCCTCGAGGAGAGGTTCGATCGCCCGGCCCAACTGCGCCCAGAATTCGATCTGACCCGCGATGGAGCGCTTGAGGACTTCACCGACCACGCGGGCGTCCAGGATGAGGTCGTCCGATATCTTCACCGGCTGGCCCATGACCAGACAGTAGCACTATGCTACCGCAGGGTCAAGGGGCGACCCCACCCGGTCCATGCGGGCGGGCGCGGACTACCTCGTCCGCACGGACTTCGAGGGCGTCGGGAGGAGGCGCGGAGGGGTCCGGTCCAGGAGCAGGATCAGCGTCTGGATCGCCGTGAGGTAGGCCTTCTGGCCGTCCGCGAAGAAGCTCACCTGCATCAGGTGCTCCTCGTCGCAGCTCGTCCCGAACGACTTCCCCTCGCAGACGCAGCCGAACGCCCCGTCCTTGTCCTGAGCGCCCAGGATCCGAGGCGCGTACATCCCGTCGAACGCCTTCCACTCGCGGTCCCCCAGCGCGCGGCAGGCCAGCGCCCCCATGAGCAGCCCGTACGTCGCCGAGCCGTGTCCCTCCGACAGGTGCTCCATCTGCCCCGCGACGTACTCGCACGCCTTGGAGAGCACCGGGTCGTTCTCCGGCACCCCCATGCAGAGCAGCGCGAAGATCGCCCCCGCCGCACGAGGGGCCCCCGTCGTGTCCATCCCCGCCGAGCGCTGGCTCGGGTCGTAGGGGAAGTTGCCGTTGTCGAGTTGCGCCGCGCGGTAGTACTCCCTCGCCCGCTCCAGCGTCTTCGTCGGGATCCCCCAGCGCGTCTTCATCACCCCCAACGCCGGTGCCACGCAGTTCGTCGAGGAGAGGAGCGTCGACGGGTAGCCGCCGCCTGCCTTCATCACCTTGCGGAACTCCTCGGGGATCATCGCCTCCGTCCGAGGGTCCTCCTTCCCCCCCGTCTTCCCGTGCCCCCAGCCGCCGTTCGCCTCCTGGCAGTCCGCGAGGATCGCCTCGATCCGCACCAGCGCGCGCGCCGCCTCGTCCGCGTGGATCCCCCGCAGGCGCATCTCCGAAAAGAAGAGCCCCGCCGCCCCCAGCGGCCACGTGTACTGGATCAGTTTCGACGACTCCATCAGGCCGTGCCGCGACGGCAGGTTGTTCGGGTCCCTGAGCTTCCGCTCCACGTCCGAGATGTAGTTCTCCAGCCGCTTCTGGATGCGGCGGACCGCGTCCGTCCCCCCGGCCGGACGCGTCGCCCGCTGCCCGTCCTCCGCAAGCAGGTGCGCGATCCCCGCGATCGCGTACGTGAACGGCTCACGAGGCGTCCCCTCGCACTCCGGAAGGCCGAACAGGTGCTCGTCGAGGTACGCCAGCCCCGCGCGGATCGCCTTCTGCCTCGCCTCGGGCGTGGTAGGGACCTCGGGCCGCTTCTTCTTCTCGGGACCCGTGTCCGCCAGGCAGAACGACGCAACGACGAGGAGGACGACGATCGACGCGCGAGACATGGCTGGCCCTCCGTGAGCGGACTCCCCTGACCGTGAGGGGTGAAACGCACACCGCCGGCGAACACTCCCTGAATTCCGGGATCGCAACAATTCGAGTGCTGGGGGGTTCTTTCAGTGTAGGTTCGCCCACAGGAGGTGCACATGCCGTCCCGAATCCCCTTTCTCGCCGCTCTTGCTCTACTTCCCTTCCTCGCCTTGACTTCCGACGCGCAACGCCCCGACGACGGAAGCCTCGGTCGGACCGTCGCCGAGGACGCGGGCTCGGCCGACGCGCCGATCCTCTTCTGTGTCGGAGTTCACATCGAGCCGCACGGGCTCGCCGGCGGCGGCAAGAAGGGACCCCAGGGCCGCCCCGCCGCCTCCTATCACGAGGTCCCCTTTTTCGAGAAGTCCGTCGCCGACATCCGCCTCCTCGCCGAGATCGTCGAGGCCCACCACGGCAAGTTGACCGTCCAGGCCCAGAGCCCGTTCATCGGGACCGCGGTCGAGGAGGGCGAGACCGTGCTCGGCGACCTGGAGGAGGCCGGCCACGAGATCGCCCTCCACTTCCACGAGGATGCCCAGCTCGGCCGCGGATGCGAGGAGTTGACCCCGAAGAAGTGGGCCGACCGGATGAAAGAGGAGATCGCCACGATCAAGGAGGCCGGCGCGACGCGGGTCCGGTACTGGAGCGGCGGAAACCTCTACCCTGGCCTCCTCGAGGCCGCCCACGCCGCCGGGCTCGACGTGATGGGCGACTACAAGAATCCCCGCATCCAGAAGTCCGACAAGAGCGTCCTCGGCCTCTCGCCGTGGCGCCCCTCCGGCGGCCCCGCGGAGGGGGACCTCGAGGCCTTTTCGAAGCACGACCCCGACGGCGAGATCGTCTACCTCCCGAGCGGGATCTACTCGAAGGAGGACTACGCGGCGAGCCGTCGCTCCGAGGACATGGGCGGCGACTGGAAGTACTTCGACTTCATGACGGAGAGCCTGGAGACGTCGCTCCGCGCGGCGCGGAAGGACCGCGTGAACGTCTTCCACCTGACGGTCCACCCCGGCGAGTTCCGCGGCGGCCCGCGCGGGCAGTTTGCCGTGATCGAGACGTGGCTCTCCGAGGTGATCGACCCGCTCGTCCGCGCCGGGAAGGTGAAGTGGGCCACCTTCTCCGCGATGGGAGACGCCTTCCGCGCGTGGGAGAAGGACCACGCCGGGCAGGACCCGCGCGTCGCCTCCGCGACGACCCCCTCGAAGAAGACCGAGGCCCGCGGGTGCATCACGTTCGCGGTCAACGTGCACGACTGGCGGAACGTGGACGAGAGCGCGGACACGCTGCTTCGTCTCATCGGGATCTTCGAGAAGCAGGGCGTGAAGGGCGACTTCTACCTCACGGCGCCGATGGTCGAGGCGTACCTCGCGGAGCGGCCCGACGTCGTGGAGCGCCTCAAGGAGAGCGGGATGACGATCAGCTACCACGTGCGCGCGCCGCACCCGCTCTACGAGGGGTTCGGCGGGAGGCTGGAGGGGCTCGACGACGAGGAGCTCGAGGAGACGCTGCGCGACTACGAGACGTACCGCCTGGACCTCGCGACCGGGGAGCTCGACCGCACGAAGCCCGGCGGATACAAGCTCGTCGCGGAGGCGCTCGGGAGGCCGCCGGTGGTCGTGGGGAGCCCGACGCGCAACCAGCGCGTCTCCGCGGCCGCGCTGCGCGTGTACGAGTCCCTCGGCGCGAGGATGACGATCGCCTACCACGAGTCGGGGACGAAGATGGAGACGCCGCTCGAGTTTCGGGAGGGCCTCGTCATCCGTCCGAGCGACTTCAGCATCACGCGGTGGAAGCTCGACGGGGAGCAGGCCGACTCGTTCTGGTGGAACCGCCTGGAGGGGAAGGACCACGACTCCTGGGACCCCGCCACGAGGCTCGCGGAGGAGCTCGAAGCGTGGGAGGGGACGCGGCCGCCGTTCGTGACGGCGCTAATCCACGAGAACAACTTCTACCGGTTCGGCCCGGAGTCATGGACGATGTGCTACTACAAAGACCGCAAGAAGGCGCCGCTCGATCCGCCCTTTGACCTGGAGGCGCGGGACGAGTCGCGTCCGAGGCGCAAGGACGAGGCGGCGCACATCTGGACGGCGTACGAGGCGCTCGTCGCGGAGGCGAAGGAGAGGCTGCGGGTGGTGTCCTCGGAGGAGATCGTCGGGATGGCGGAGGAGGGGCGGTGATGCGGCACGTTTTCCTGGTGCTGGTCTTTGCGTCGTGCGCCTTCGCGCAGCGCGGCGAGCGGGAGTTCACGGCGCCCGAGGGGGTGGAGTGGATCCGCGACGTGGAGTTCGCGCGGGTCGGGAAGCGGCCCTTGCTCCTCGACATCCTGAGGCCCGAGGAGCCGGCGAAGGGGAAGATGCCGGCGATCATCTACATCCATGGCGGGGGCTTCAGCAAGGGGAACAAGGAGATGGGGTTGCGGGACAACTCCCGCCTGGCGCAGCGCGGCTACTTCACGGTGACGATCGAGTACCGCCTGACCGGCGAGGCGATCTTCCCCGCGGCGATCGAGGACTGCAAGGCGTCGGTGCGGTGGATCCGTGCCCACGCGGAGGAGTACGGCGTCGACCCGGACCGGATTGGCGTCTGGGGCACCTCGGCGGGGGCGAACCTCTCGGCGCTGATGGGGACGTCGGGGGGCGTGAAGGAGCTGGAGGGGGACGGCGGCAACGCGGACGAGTCGAGCCGGGTGACGTGCGCGGTGGACTGCTTCGGCCCGAGCGACTTCCTCTCGATCATGGAGCATCGGGGCGGCAAGGGACCGGGGGAGTACGGGTACATCGGCGGCCCGTTCGAGGAGCACGAGGAGCAGTCGCGATTGGCGAGCCCACGCTGGCACGTGACGAAGGACGACCCGCCGTTCCTGATCATGCACGGCACGGAGGACCCGGTCGTCCCATTCGCGCAGTCCGAGGAGCTGAACGAGGCGCTCCTGGAGGCGGGCGTGGACGTGACGTTCGTCCACGTGGAGGGGGCCGGGCACGGCTGGGGGCCTAGCGAGGAGGCGGACGCGCGGATGGCGGCCTTCTTCGACAAGCACCTCAAGGGGAAGGACGTGGAGGTCTCGACCGAGCCTATCCAGGGCAAGGCGCGCGGCCGGCGTCCCGAGCGCAAGTAGTCCCGCTGGAGTAGCGCGCGTAAGCGCGCCGGCCCGCTTCGCGGGCACCCCCTGACGCCCGCAGGGGCGTCAGTCGAGGTGGGGCGCCCCTTCGCGGGGCGGAACTGCGCAAGTGTGCTGCGACCAGGAGCCTCCCGCGCGAGCTACTTCCTCCGTGCGAGCCACTCGCGCCAACCTGCGAGCACCACGCCGTGGTCCTCGCCCGTCGCCTGCCGCAGCGTCTGCGCGATCATCGACTCGCACTCTTCCACGGTGGCGGATGCGCTGGAAGGCAACATCGCCAGGGCAGCATTGGGGTCGTGCCTTGCCAGCCCTGCCAGGATTGAGCAGTACCCATGGAGTTGCAGGGGCCATTGGTCCCCCAAGGTCTTCCGAAGAGCCTCATCGAGCTCGGCTTGCTCGATGGTCTCCCCCCGCGCACGGAGCGCCACGAGGATTCCCGCCCTGTGGGCGAAGGGCGCATCAAGGCGGGTCCGAACGGCGTCCGTCCTCGCCGAATCAGGACGCAGCAGAGCCTCGTTCACCGCCCACATGTATGCGTCCCTTCCCCACTGCCTCTGCTTGAAGTCCTCACCTGACCAGGAGGCGAGGCTGCGATCGAGCATCTCGTCCAGACGGTCCTCAGGAAACGCGCCCGAGCGGAGGAAGGTGGCGTCGTGGATCAGGTCCACAAGGCAGTTGATCTGTGACCCCTCCTTGGGAACGTACTCCGCAAGGTCGTCAAGGACGGGCTTCTCCCTCGCCAGGTCTTCGCGGCGGACCCGCAGGATGTGCTCTGCGGCATCCTCAATCCGCCGCCAGGCCTCCTCGCGGAATTTCGAATCCTCAACGACTCCTCTGGCGGCCTCCTGGGACTCCCTTTGCAGCTCCTCAACGCCCTTCTCCCGCAACTTGCCGAGGTCCGTGAAGGGCTTCAGGGTCCTCTCGAGGCCCACTTGCAGCAGCCAGTTCTCAGCCTCGTACCGCGCCTGATGTGCCTCCCACCACTTGCTCTGTCCCTCATCGAGATTCAGAATCCGCTGAAACGCCGCGGACGCATTCGAGAGCCCCGGGAGGTCTCCGCTGCGGAATCGGATGAGCGCATGAGCCTCAATCGCCTGGGACAGGAGGCTCTTGTCGATGAGCCACTCCAGGAGGTCGGGCGTCGCGTCCATCCTCGTGGAGGCGTAGCGGATAAGTACTTCCAGGAACCGCGCGAGTTCCGGGTCGACGGGACCGGGCGCCATCGCGGCCCCGCAGGCGCGCTTGCAGAGAACCCGTAGTGCACGGAGATACCCGTCGGGGATGACGACCCTCATCTCCGCGAGGACGAATTGGTCTGTCTCGTGCCCGATCATCCAGTCGTGCAAGCGCAACAGGAACCGCGTCGTGAGAGGCGCTCCGTCCGGTCGCTGCGCCGCCTCTTCGAGGACATCCGCGGTTTTACGCCAGTAGCCCGCCTGGTCCAACCCCTTGATGGCAAGGAGCCTGATCCGGGTGAGCGCAGCAATCCCCGAGCCGGGAGCGACCTCGTTGAACTCCTCGACCAAGACCCTTGCGGCCTCGATGGTCTCCGGAGGAGCCTGAGGTTGCTCCGCGAGCGTAAGGACGGAGTCCGCCGCGCGCTCCAGGAGGAGGGCGTCGGGAATAGGCTCCTCCGATGCCGCCCACGAGGGGTCCAGGATGTGAGCCCTGAGATTCGCCTCTGCGTCGTCGGGCCGCTCCTCCGCCTCCCGCTGCGCCGCCTCGGCCAGCCGCTTCCGCCCCGCCTCGATCCGCTCCTCGTGGGTCTTCGCATCGGCGACCATGCCAAGTGCAAGGACAACCGCGATCGACCGCCACCCACTCCAACGCATGATCAAGCCTCTACGAGAAGACGCGGTGGAATTCGCCGGAGCCTCGAGTGTCGTCCCGTTATCGAAGGGCGGCGCGGTCTGCGCTTGCCGGTCCCGCACTTGCGCCGATTCGTCGGTCACGCTAGGATCCTCAGTCGGGCCTGCAACGATTGACTCGGAGTCCATTGTGCCGCAACTCAGCAGCATCCACATCAGCCGGTTTCGCGGAATCCGCGAGGGGGAAGTCACCGAACTGTCGGATGTCAACATCCTGACAGGCCAGAACAACTCCGGCAAGTCCACCGTGGCGGAGGCGATTACCCGGGTTGTATGCCATGCTTGCGCGAACAACCTCGACCCGTTCGGTCGCGAGCGGATGGAGGCCTGGGTCGGGCCCCGCAATGAGCCGGGGGCCCCCGTGGTCCCCGAACTCTGGTACCGATCGGACACCTCGGAACTCCTCCGAATCTCACTGCGAGCGGGACGAAAGGAACTCTCGGTGGAGGGGACCCTGTCGGAGGAGCGCCTTCACATGGGAGGCGCCCGGTCCACCGACCCGGACTTGCTGCGATTTGCGAGTCGGGTGACCCAGTTCAACCCGCCGGATTCGAACGATTCACGATTCGAGCGTGCGGTCTGGCGCCCCATCCTGTCGAATCGCAGCGACAAGAAACTGGCCACGGCGGTTGCGGAGGTGTACGGGCTCACCGGAGTCGAGGGGATCACGCTCCCCATCGACGGCCGCCTGACGATGCTCTTCCAGGACTACTCCCTGCCCCTTGACGTGCAGGGTGAGGGGACGCGCGCGGCCCTCCGATGCCTCATGCTCCTCGCCGGTCTCGAAGACACGATGCTGATCATGGAGCACCCCGAGGGCCACCAGCACCCCGGTGCACTGAGCCGGTTCGCCACCGTGCTCTGCAAGCTCGCGCATCAGCAGAGTGTTCAACTGCTCCTGACTACCCACAGCCGAGACTGCGTAAGGGCCTTCTTCGCGGCGGCCTCCGCTGCAGGGAGCAAGGCAGCGCTGTTCCATCTGACGCTGAAGGACGGAGATCTCCAGACGCGGCGGCTCGAGGAAGAGAACTTCATGGCGCTGGAGGGGATCGGGACCGACGTCAGGTTCCTCGACCTCTATGAGTAGCGGGCGCCGCATCCATCTCCTGACCGAGGGGGATGACGATCGAGTCGTCGTCCAACAGCTTCAGCTGGCGGGCCTCGTCGATCCGGTGTTCGAAATCCTGGAGCGCGACAAGTCGCGCGAGGGCGGATTCGACTTGATGCTAGCGGCGGCCGCGGACGGACCCCTCGCCGCGGGGAAGCGAGTCCTCGTCCTACGGCATTTGGACGACTTGTCACCCGCCGGAGTCTTCGCATGGCTCGAGGAGGGTCTCAAGAAGCGGCGGTGGGCGGTCCAACACCGATTAGGCCCTGCTTCCCCACGCACAGCTTGCCTCACTGTCCATCGCGACGATGTGCAGGCGCGCATCGCTGTCGTCGCCGTGGGGCTTCCGGGCGATCCCTCGCTCGCGGAGCGTTCCTTGACCCGCTTCGCCATGGACGATTTCCTCCTCCTCCTGGCCAAGGAGCGTGCGGTCTACGATGCCGTGTCGGAGATGGCGGGACTGTCCTACGATCACGCGATGGAGAAACTAGCCAAGACCGTCGTGCTCCTGAGAGAGAACACGGCGCCTGTCCACGACGCGAAGCGCCTACTTCAACTGCATCGAGGCCTCACAGGATTCCGCGCCAGTGCCGCCACATTCGCGAAGCGTTTGATTCAGAAAGCGAACTCAGTCCTTGGCGAGCAAGGGATGCGCCAGAAGTTCTCCCCGCTCGTTGACGGCGTAGAGGCAGCCCTTCGTCTGCTGTCCGCATAGGCTCCGCTTGCCTGGTCACATGCGCCTCGCCGGCACAGCCCGAGGGTCGTCACGAGGAGATTTCCCACCGCGGCCGATTGGATCAGCCTCTCGCGGCTCCCGCTGGGGGCCGCCGTGTGGCTCCGCCCCGAGGACCCGCTCTTCGTCCTCGCCCTCATGGCCGTCGCGGGCGCAAGCGACGTGCTCGACGGGTGGGTCGCGCGACGCTCGGGAGGCGGCGACGCAGGCGTCTGGCTCGACCCCCTCTGCGACAAGCTCTTCATCGTGTCCGCGGTCGCCGCCGTCTGGTGCGCTCGCAGGCCTCCCATCGAGCTCCTGCCCCTCCTTGTCTCCCGCGAGATCGTCCAGCTCGCGACGTTCGCCCTCATGGCCGTCGTCCCGCGCCTCCGCCCGCGACGAGGCTTCGACCTCCGCGCCGCGGTCGTCGGGAAGCTCGCGACGGTGCTCCAATTTGCCACCGTCGCCGCCATCCTCTTCGCCCATCCCGCCCAGACCCCCCTCGCCGTCGCGACCGGCGCGGTCGGCCTCGCCGCGGGGGCCTACTATGCACGAAGGCTATTCCTCCGTCCCCCGACTGCATGAAAAGGACGGGCTTCCCCGCGGGCGGCACTGGTGCTAGCATTCCAGGTATGAGCCAACGATCCTCCACCCGCTCCCGAGGCTCCACCGCAACGCTCCGCGTCCTGACCTACAACATCCACAAGGGGGCCGACGCGCGGCGGCGCGAGACCGGGCTGCGCGCCCTCCGCCAGGCCGTCCACGGCCTCGCGTGCGACCTCGCCTTCCTCCAGGAGGTCGTCGGCTCGCACTGGCGCGCCGAGCATGCCCACGACGAGCACCAGGCCCATTTCCTCGCCGGCGCGCGCTGGCCCTACGTCGTCTACGGCCGCACCCGCGCCCGCGGCGGGGGCCATCACGGCAACGCCATCCTGAGCCGCACCCCCGTGCTCCAGTCGAGTGACGTGGACGTCTCCACGAATCCGTTCGAGCGGAGGAAGCTCATCCACTCCATCCTCGCCTGGCCCTCCCCCGGCCGCCGGCTCCATGCGATCTGCGTCCACTTCGGCCTCCTCGAGCGCGGGCGGAGGCGCCAGCTCTCCAGGCTCTGCGACCTCGTCCAGGAGCGCGTGCCCGAGGGAGAGCCCCTCATCGTTGCGGGGGACTTCAACGACTGGAGACGCTCCGCGTCAAAGACCCTCCAGGCGGCCTGCGGCCTCGTCGAGGCCCACGAGACCGTCGCGGGAGGCCCCGCGCTCACCTTCCCGGCTCGCTTCCCCCTCTTCACCCTCGACCGGATCTACGTCCGCGGCCTCGCCGTCGAAGGCGTCGAACGGCCGGACGGATCGGAGTGGCACGGCCTCTCCGACCACGCCCCACTCGTCGCCCGGCTGAGGACCTTGTAGCCCCCGAGAGGAGCCCCCATGTCGTTCGGAGAGGAACTGCAGGCTTTGAGGGCGCGGCTCCCGGAAGTCCTCGCGCCCCTCGGCTCGGCCGCCCATGCGTCCGTCCTCGTCACCGAGCGCTCCGGCGTCGGCGCGAGGCTCTCCCTGCGCGACGAGCGCGTCTGGCAGGCCGACCCCAGCCGCGGGGCCGTGATCGCCGCGACGCACGGCGGGATCCTGCACGAGGAGGCCTCGTCCGACCTTCGCGCGGAGGCCCTCCTCGCCGCCTCGCGGCGGCTCGCCCTGGCCGCAGGGTGCAGGGGCCGCGAGGTCGCCCTCGCCGACCGTCGCGACTTCGCCACCCCGATGGAGAAGGACCCCGCCGAGGTCCCGCTGGCCGAGAAGCTCGACCGCCTCCGCATCCTCCGCGACGACGTCGCGAAGCGCGACCCCCGCATCTGCGCCGTCGCCGTCGGGTACAACGAGGCCCGCGAAAGGAAGCTCTTCGCCGGCGAAGGGAAGGACTTCGCCCAGGAGGTCTCCCGCCTCACCCTCTCCCTCGTGGTATTCATCGCCGAGAAGGGGGAGACGAGGCAGGCCTACGCCGTTCGCGGGTGGACCGGCGGTTTCGATGGCGCCTCCCTGCCCGAGAAGGAGATCGACGCGACGGTCGAGACAGCGATCCAGCTCCTGTCCGCGCGGAGGGTCGACCCGGGGACCTACGACTGCGTCGCCTCCCCCGAGGTCGCCGGGCTCGTCGCCCACGAGTCGTTCGGCCACGGCGTCGAGCTGGATATGTTCGTCCGCGGCCGGGCGAAGGCGAGGGAGTACTACGGGCGGCGCGTCGGGAGCGAGCGGGTGAACCTCTCCGACGACCCCACCGTGGCGGGGGCGTATGGGTCGTACTTCTTCGACGACGAGGGGCAGATCGCCGCCCCGACGCGGGTGCTCGTGAACGGCGTGCTCGTGAGCGGGCTCGCCGATCGCGTCTCGGCTGGCGTCCTCTCGTACGCGCGGACCGCGAACGGGAGGAGGGAGTCGTTCCGGAACAAGGCCTACGCGAGGATGTCGAATACGTTCATCGAGCGCGGAGACGCGACGTTCGAGGAACTCCTCGCCGCGTGCGGGGACGGGGTCTACCTCGACCGCGGCGGGGCCGGGATGGAGGACCCCAAGGGGTGGGGAACGCAGGTAGAGTGCGCCGTGGCGCGGGAGATCCGAGGGGGACGGCTGACGGGGGTCGTGTACGCGCCGGTCGTGCTGACGGGGTACCTGCCGGAGATCCTCGGGAGCGTGAAGGGGGTCGGAGGGGATTTCGAGCTGTCGCCAGGGATGTGCGGAAAGGGGCACAAGGAGTACGTCGACGTGTCGAGCGGAGGGCCGCACGTGGCGTTCAGGGCGCGGTTGGGGTAGAGATCGAAAACGAGCCCGATTGCGAGCACGCCACCGAGACCGGAATGCGGTGCCTGAACATGTACGGGCGACGCGGGGCGTCGCCCATCGCCGCGAACACGGAGCGCATGATGGAATTCGAGGCCGTCATTCGGACTTTGGCGGACACCCGTGGCGTGGATGACTGGGTCCTCCGCGAGACCCGGGACGAGGAGGTCCAGGCCTACGTCGCCGGCGACCGGACGGAGACCATCCGCCGCATGGAGGCAGTTCGCTGGGGAGGGACCGTCCTCAATGACCACGGCGGAAAGCGCGGGATGGCCGCCTTCCACCTGACCGACGGGGGCGATCCGCCCGCGAGGGTCCTCGCGGACGCCGTCACGATGGCCTCCCTCTCCGACAACCCGCCATTCCGCCTGCCCGCGCCCGGGGCGTACCCCGCCGTCGAGGGCGTCGATGCCGACATCGCCCGGGACCCGAGGGAGGCGCTGGAGGTCCTTCTCAAGCAGCTTGGGAAGGGAAACCTCGGCGCGGGCGTGAGGCTTTCGTCGGCCGAGGTCTTCGTGCGGAGGCGCAGGACGAGGATCGCGAACAGCCGCGGGGTGCGCGGGGAGCGGGAGGGGACCGAGGTGTATGTCGAGGCCGTCCTCACGGCCGCGGCGGGAGGAGAGGAGGCGGAGCACTTCTACTCGCAGCGTTTCCGGCGCGTGGTCGACGCCTCGCTCGGCTGAAGGCTCGAGGTCGCCGCGCGGTTCGCGCGGGATACGATCGGCGCCAGGGTCCCCGAGACGGGCGAGATCCCCGTCGTCCTGACGGCAGCGTCGCTCTGCGCGCTCTTCGAGCCGGCCGTGTTCCGGACCGGGGCGTACGCCGCGTACCAGAAGCTCGCCGCGCTCGCGCCGGGGGAGACGGTCCACTACGGGGAGAGGAAGGGCGAGGCGCTGTCGCTGGAGAGCGACGGGCTCGTCGCGTTCGGCCTCTCGACCGCGCCGTTCGACGACGAGGGGATCCCGTCGCGGAGGCTCGCCGTCGTCCGGGATGGGCAGGTCGCCGCCCGATGGGCGACACAGCAGTACGCCGAGTACTTGGGCATGGAGGCGACCGGGGCGTTCGCGAACACCCGCGTCGCTTGCGGCGCGAGGTCGCGCGCGGAGCTGCTTGCAGACGGACCGGTCCTGGAGGTCGTGGCGTTCTCGGCGTTCGACCCGGACTCCGTCACGGGCGACTTCGGCGCCGAGGTGAGGCTCGGGTATCTCCACGGCGCAGGCGGGCCGGTCCCTGTCAAGGGCGGGTCGGTGTCGGGGAACGTCTTCGAGGCCCTTGCGCGGGCGTGGTACTCGAAGGAGGAGGCTACGCACGAGGCGTACGTCGGCCCCGCCGCGGTGAGGCTGGAGGGGCTGAGCATCTCCGGGGCGTGAGCCGACCCGCACGATCTGTCCTGGCGTGGACCGGAGGATTCGGTGGCGGTGGTGTACTCGTCAGCGGACTCGAAATCGTACTCGTACTCGTACTCGTGCTCGTACTCGAAACGCTGGAGTCGAACCCGAGCACGAGTACGAATTCGAGCCCGATGACGAGGCCGCCACCGCCACCGGACAACGACTATCGCTGGCGGAGCATCAACTTCTGGACGCTCCGGGTCCACTCCTCGTCCACGCCCAGGATCATGTACCCGCGGAACGTGCGGTCCCACGAGCGCGTCACGCGGAACGACACCTCGATCGTCCCGCCGCCCGTGTAGCAGGTCCCATCAAACGGGCAGGCCCCGCAGCACTCGATCGACCCGGCCCGCTCGGACCAGCCGCCGTAGCGCGCCATCGGGTAGTACCGCCGGCCGTCGAAGAGCCGATGATACACGCCCCTCATTCCGTACCCGTTGTGCGGGCCGATGAGGAGGGAGGTCAGCTCGCCGCCGGCGTCGATCTGGAAGTCCTCGGGGATCCCCTCCACCTTGACCGTCACCTGGTCCCCCGTGTTCACCCCCTCGAGCCAGAACGGGACGTAGATCGCCCCGAGGAAGCTCGCCTGGTCGTCCGCCCAGTAGTAGAAGTTCTTGCTCGGACGAACGCGGAAGTTCTTCGTCCGCCCGCGGAAAACGACGTCGAGCGCGTTCAACATCTCCGCCAGCGGGTCCACCGGAGGCTGCACCACCGGAGGCTGCCCGTGGCCATGGTCTCCGTGGTCATCGTCGGGAGGCCTGCGGCCCCCGCCCGGACGGACGAGCTGCAGGCGGATGCTGTACGTCCGCCCCAGGCTCCCGCCGCGCGAGATCACCCAGCGGCCGCCCTGCTGCATGATCGCCTTTCCGACCATGCTCCCGTCCCAAAGGTAGTCGGTGTCGTTACGGAAGGCGTCGAACGAGATGTACCCCGTCGCCCGCTCCATCTGCACCGACACCCACACCGCGCCGCCGAGGCGGACGGGCTGGGACGCGGGGATGACCTCCCCGTGGATCCGCCCGTCCACCGTCACGTTCTTGTGATCGTGGAACAGGATCCGGTTCGGGTCCGGCAGGCCGTTGTTGTCGGCCATGATCTTGACGTGGAGCGTGTCCCCGGAGATCCCCCTGTCCCACCCCACCACCATGACCCCCGAGAGGTCATAGGCGTCGTCCAGCACGATCTTCTTCACGAGCGCGTATCCGCTCGCGACGGACGGGATGTAGTTGTCGGCGTAGGGTTCACTCGCGTCCTCGTTCTTCCACTCGTACGTCCCCTGGGCCGTCGCCGTGGCACAGAATGCCAGCACGGCGAGCGGGATCATGAGCCTCTTCATTCGGTCTCCTCCTTGCGCCGGCGGGAACGCCGGCGAAATCCCCCTTGGGTTTCCTACGTGTCGCCTGTCGACCCGGCGACCTCGCGCATCAGCTTGGCGTGCATCTCCTTCGTGATGATCACCGTCCCCCTCGCGTCGAGGGAGTCGGGCGTCGCGGGCGCCTCCAACGGGCCCGCGCAGTGCGGGCAGGTGTACGTCTGGTCCGACCGGTACCCGACGACGTTCACCTGGTCCGAGCACTTCCGACAGTGCAGGATCTTCTTGTTCTGGATCGAGAGCAGCTTGCGGACCCCCTCGCGGCTCATGTACCCCTTCTTCACCAGGATCTCGCCGATCCGCACCTCGACCTCGTCCTCCACCTTCGCCTGGATCCGCAAGCACTCGTTCACCTGCTCCTCCGTGACGAGGCCCAGGTGTACGACGAGGCGGCCGAAGAGGATGTTCTCGAGCCGCGCATCCGAGTACTCCGCCTTCGCCTGGAAGCGGGCGCGCTGGACCTCGAGGATCGCGTCGAGGTGCTCCCTCTTCAGGAACCCCTGGTCGAGGAGGAGCTCGCCGAGCGGCGGCGATGGGACCTGCTTCTCCTGCATGACGATCGCCTTGTCGAGCTGCTCCTTCGTGAGGAACCCCTGCTCGATGGCGATCTTCCCGAGGAGCAGCTCTTCGCGCAACGGCATCCGACGCCTCCGCGGGAAGTCTAGCACCCCCGATCCGGGCAATCAAGGCAACGTGGCTGCAGGCATTCCGGGACCGCGCTTGAGCCCCCTACGGCCGGGAGGGTATAATCCCCCCACTTCACAGAGGAAGCGGACGGCATGTCGGAAGGACCCGGCGGGGCCGCCTCCCCGCCGAAAGGGAAGCAGTTCGGCCGCTACGTCATCCAGTGCGAGCTGGGACGCGGGGGGATGGGCATCGTCTACAAGGCCCTCGACCCGCAGCTACAACGCCCTGTCGCGCTCAAGGTCCTCATCGGCGACCCCACCAACACCGACGCCGATCGCGTGAAGCGCTTTCTCCGCGAGGCGACCTCGATCGCCAAACTCCGCCACCCGAACGTCGTGCAGATCCACGACATCGGGAAGGTCGGCGCGCAGCACTACTTCACGATGGACTTCATCGAGGGGGCCTCGCTCGAAAAAAAGTGCCGCGACGCTGCGGGCGGCAAGAAGGAGCCTGCAAAGTTCGTCCCCGAGGCCCCCGCCGCGCGTCCGGGGGGAAGGTCGCCCACCCGGATGATCCCGTCCGTCGGGAAGGGGCTCTCGAACACGACGAAGACGCAGCTCTCGGGGCGGTCCGACTCCACCGCGTCCCTCCGCGCCGCGGAGCTGTCGCGCTTCGAGATTGCCGGGCCGTACAACCTGTACGACACCCTCGTCCTGGTGCGCGACATGGCGCGCGCCCTCGGCTGCGCACACGTCGAGGGGCTCGTCCACCGCGACGTGAAGCCCGCGAACATCCTCCTCGACATGAAGGGGACGCCGTTCCTCACCGACTTCGGCCTCGCGAAGGAGGTCGGCGACCTCGCGAGGACCGCCCTCACCCTCTCCGGGACCGTCATGGGGACGCCGAAGTACATGTCCCCGGAGCAGGCCGCGGGGCGCGTGAACGACATCAGCTCCCCGAGCGACGTCTGGTCGCTCGGCATCGTGCTCTACGAGCTCCTCACGGGGAAGCTGCCGTTCGAGGCGGCGGCCCTCGGGGACCTCCTCCACGACATCGCGAAGAAGAACCCGCCGGCGCCGGGCGCCGTCGCCAAGGGAAAGAAGGCCTCCAGCGGCGGCATGAGGCCGATCACGGCCGAGCAGGCAGCGAGCTTCGTCTCGAAGTCGCAGGTCTCCGTGAAGATCCCCACGCAGATCGACGAGATCACGATGAAATGCCTGGAGAAGGACCCCGACTACCGCTACCCCGACGGGAATGCCTTCGCCGACGACCTCGATCGGTTCCTCCGCGGCGAGGCGATCGAGGCGAACGCGACCGTCTCCCTCCAGCAGTCGCGGATCACCGCCGGACGGAACCGCTCCAAGGCCGCGGCGCGAGAGAAGGGCGCGAAGCAGACGGTCCTCACGTTGGCGATCGGCGTCCCCCTGGCCATCATCGGCCTGCTGATCTTCGTCTCGAGCAGCCGGAAGCGCGAGGCGGCAGAGCACCATGACTCGGCGGTCGCGGAGGTGAGACGGCTCGTCGAGGGGAAGCAGTGGAAGAAGGCGCTGGAGCTCGCCAACCTCAAGCTCTCCGAGTACCCCGGCGACGTGGCCCTTGACCAGAAGCGCCGCGAGGCCGAGGACCAGCTCTCCAAGGTCCGCGACGCGCTCTACAAGGCCGACCAGGCGTTCGAGAAGAAGGACTTCATGAACGCGCAGACCCTGTATAGGGACGCCCTCGCGCTCGACCCCTCCGAGGAGAAGGCGCGGATGCGCTACGACGAGGCGGCGAAGCTCCTCTGGCGGCTGGAGGACTCCATCGGGAAGGGGGAGGAGCTCGTGCGCAGCGAGGACTGGGAGGAGGCGCTGCGGCATTTCAACGACGCGCTCGCGATCAGCCCGAACGACCCGCGGGCGGTCGAGGGGGCGCAGCGGGCGAAGAACGGGATCGCCGTGACGCAGAAGGACCCGACCGTGACCCCCGGCGGGACGGAGGGCCCACGTAGGAAGGAGGCGGAGCCGTTCTACCAGCGTGCCCGCTCCCGCCCCGCGGAGACGAGGGACGTGTGGCAGGAGGCCCTCGAGAACATCGACAAGGCGCTCCAAATCGACCCCGAGTACGGCGACGCGTGGTACGAGCGGGGCGTGCTGCACCAGAAGCTCGGAATGCCGCGGGAGGCGCTCCAGGACTACGGGATGGCGATCCAGTTCCGCTCCTTCGTCGTCTACTCGCACTACATGCGCGGGCGGATCCTCTTCGACGAGTACGGGCAGCTTGCGGCGGCGCGGACGGAGTTCGAGGCGGCCATCAGCGCCGACCCGTCGCACGAGTACGTGCTGGCGGCGCAGGCGCGGATCGCGGCGGTGGACGGGGACCTGGGCCGCGCGCTCGACCTCGCGAAGCAGGCGCTCCAGCGGACGAAGTCGCTGGACGACGTGTACTTCGTCATGGGGTTCGTGTACGGGAGCGACCGGTACCTCGACCTGGACAAGGCGCTCGAGTGCTTCAACAAGGCGATCGAACTGAACCCGACGGTGTCCGCGTCCTGGGGGAACCGTTCGGTCGTCCGGTACATGCGGCACGAGTTCCAGGCGGGGCTCGTCGACGCGGAGAAGGCGATCGAGCTGAGCAACGGCTCGCCGATGATGTGGGAGAAGAAGGCGCTCAACCTGAAGGGGATGGGGAAGTTCGACGAGGCCGTCGCGGCCTACGACCAGGCGGAGAAGGCCGCGGGCGACTCGCTGGTGAGCATCTTCATCAACCGCGGCGACTGTCGCAAGACCTGGGCCGAGCTGCTGCGCGCGAGCGGAAACAACGCCGAGGCGCGCGAAAAGTACGAAAGGACCGTCGTCGACTGGGAGAAGTTCCTCAAGCTGATGCCCTCGGGTCCGTACCACGACCTGGTCGAGAAGAGCCTGGTCGATATCCGCCAGACGATCGAGGACCTGCGGTAGACGGCGCTTGACAGCCTCGCGTCCGGGGGGCCACAATCCTCGGGTCAGGGGCCGAACCGCCCGGGAGGGGCTTTCCATGAGACTCACCTTCCTCGCCCTCATCGGCCTCGCCCTACCCGTCGCCGCCGACACCGTCTGGCTCACCTCCGGCGGGAAGTTCGAAGGGAAGGCCACCGAGGACGCCTCCGGGGTCCACCTCCAGCTCCACCACGGGTCGATGACGTTCAAGAAGGACCAGGTCGCGCGGATCGAGCGCGGCCCGGTCGTATGGGACATCTATGCCGAGAAGGCCGCCAAGGTCGCCGCGGAAGACGCCGCTGGGCACCTGGAACTGGCCGCGTGGTGCAAGCAGAATGACCTCGACGAGTTCGTGAAGAAGGAGTACCAGGCAGTCATCGCCGCCGACCCGGACCACGAGGCAGCGAGAAAGGCCCTCGGCTTCATCCGCCATGAAGGGGCGTGGATGACGCAGCTCGAGGCCTGGAAGGCGATGGGCTGGATCGAGCGGAAGGGGAAGTGGATGCCTCCGAAGAAGGCCCGCTACCTCGACATCCGCGAGGAGCGCCTGGCGCGGCAGAAGAAGCAGCAGGACGCCGTCGACAAGGGGCTCGACCTGATCTGGAAGGCGAACGAGAAGGACAGGGCGAAGGGGAAGGAACTCCTCATTGCAGCGGGCAAGGAGCACGGGATCCGCGGGCTCGACGACGTGGCGGCGCGGCTCGCCGGCTACTACGAGGACGCCTGGAGGGAGTACGTCATCGACAGCGCGGACGTGACGATGGAGGTGCGCGCGACGCAGGCGAAGCTGAAGCGGCTGCGCCTGTTCGACATCACGCCCGACGCCCGCGCGGACGACCCGTCGGTCCCAGACACCTACATCCAGCTCCCCGAGGTCGAGATCATGCGCGTGCAGACGACGGTGTTCGTCCCCGTGCGGATCGGCCTCCGCGTGGTCGTCCCGCCGAACGGCGAGGAGCGCGACCTCCGCAACGAGCTGGGCGACGACGTCCTGAAGTAGCCCGCTTGGAGTCGCGCCCGGCTTGGAGTCGCGCCCGGCTTGGAGTCGCGCCCGGCTTGGCTGGAGTCGCGCCCGTAAGGGCGCGGGGGAGTGACACCCGTAAGGGTGTCACGGCGCGGCCGATCCCCCCCCTCCCAGCTCCTCCGCGAAGAACGGCGAATGCCGCGCGAGGATCTCGACGTATCCCTTCACGTCCTCCCGAGCGGGCGCCGAGAGCCCTGCGAAGGGCACGACGTGCTCCTCCGGCACGAAGCGGAACGTGAAGTTGATCCTCCTCGTCTCGAAGCCCCGCACAACGAGGTCGAAGGCCACCTTGTCCCGCCGGTCCACGCGCTGGACGCGATGATTGCAGCGGACCTTGAGGAACTCCCCGCCGAAGATCAGCATCGACCCGTCGTCGAGCCACTGCTGGGAGACGACCTGCTCGTCGCGGCGTTCGCCCGGTCGCGGGCGGCCCCCGCTGCGCTCGGTGAACTGGAACAGCGCCCTCTCCCCCAGCGAGATCGACCCGATGGGCCCCGGCTCGTAGTCGCGGTGGTCGCCGACTCGGGCCGTGTCGCGCTTTCCGTCCTCCACCACCTGGTCGCCGTAGAGGTTGATCAAACAGCAGTTGAGCTTCCAGCCCTGCGGCATGTCCGGCCCGTGGAACATGCGGCGGGCCTGCTCCTCGATCCGCGCGACGAGCCGTGCGAGCACGGGCGGATACGGCTCCGCGTGGACACAGCGGTCCACGACGCCGTTCGGCGGGTGGTAGTAGTCGAGACACGCGAACTGCCACACGCCGAGCCAGTACACGGGTCGTAGGAGCCTGCGGTTCTCCTGCCCCTGCGGGAGCGTGCGCGCGGAGTAGCGGTCCTCCCAGATCGGGTGGATCGTCTTCATCCACGCGAGAATCTCGGCCCGGTCCGCGGCCGTCACGAACGTCGGGTTGTAGAAGAGCCCCGGCGCCCGCTCTCGCCTCGGCGGATGGTTCGTCGGCCCCGGTCTCGGGCGCCAGCCCCGGTCCTGTCGCATCGATGACCTCCTCGTCGGGCGCGGATGGTAGTGGAAGCCGCGGCTCGGCGCAAGCTCACACGTGTTTCCTAATCTTCAATTCTGTGAGCAGTTACGCGATTCACATCTTGCGTGTGAAGGCGCGTTCCTCTACAGTGCTTGCCCTGCCAGAGAAGCGAGGTCAAGACGATGGGTACGGTTCTGACGTTCCTCGGCGCCCTCCTTGTGATCGCCGGCATCCCGCTCGCCATCAGCCACTTCGCCGCGAAGAAGGCCCAGGCTCAGCGCCTGGTCGCTGACCAGAAGCGGGCCGCGCGGCGCGCCTCTTCGCACACGCTGCCGGCCGTCCAGCGCAACCGCATGGCCACGCCCGTCGGCGTGAAGCGCTAGCCCTTACCGGGGCGAGAGTTTGAACTCGACGACGACGCCGTCCTTGGCGAACGCCTCCTGCGCCGCATTGGCCACGAGGTGGATCCATCGTTTTCCGTCCAGCTCCTCGACTCCCCAGCGGCATCCCGTGATCGCGACCTCCTTGGACTCCGCCGTGACGGAGGCGACCTCGGGGAGGCCCTTGGGGAGCTCGACGACGACGTAGACCCGGTCGTGGGGCCCGTCCCCCCCACCGTACATGTCCCAGAACACCCCGGAGTCGCCGTCCACGACCTCGCACCGGACGACGTTTCCCTTCACCGATGTCTCTGCCTCGCCGCGGCCGGCCTCCGTGAAGGGGCGGTACGCCGGGTCGCCGAAGAGGAGGCGGTTCACGGCGTTCCCCCTCATCGGGTCCTCGGCGGGCTCCGGCTCGCCAGGCACGAAGACCGGCGGTGACAGGTGGCCGCCCTCGGCGAGAATGACCTCGTCGTAGGAAACTCGCATCACATCGCCGAGCGCCATCCCCGTCGCCAGGGCCCGGTAGGCCTCCACGAGCGTCGCGTAGCCGTGGTTCGGGCCGATCGGCGCGAGGAACGCCGACGGGCCGTCTCCGAGGATGGCGAGCGCGAGGCTCCGGTCCGCGGGGACCATGTACTCCGTCACGCAGTCGACGGTCCCGAACGTCGAGACGATATCGCCTCCGACGAATGCGCGCCCCGTGATGGCGCTGTGGCACGTTCCGCTCCACACGACGCTCCGGGAGAGGTCGAGCCCGCGGAGGTCCTTGGCGAGGATGCGGGGCATCTCCCCCTTCGGGTCCTCCCCGACGCGCTTCGGGTCGAACGGCCAGTGCTTCGATTCGTCCATGTTGCGGCCGTCCGCAAAGAGCCAGATCCCCTCGGGGTCGCCGTTCCCGCCGAACATGACCACGCCGCGGTGCTCGAGGTCCTTCAGGTGGTCCCCGACGAACTCGAGCACGTCGGGGTCGGCCTCCAGCGTCGACCAGTAGATCGTCTTGCCCTCGTACCCCAGTTCCCCCGCGAGGGCGACGGCCGGGGCGTCCGTCACGAACGACTTGATCTCGCTGATCACGGAGGCCTCCGCGGTGCTCTTCGCGATCCCCTCCTTCTCGACCTGGATGGCCCCCTCGACGAGGGCCAGGGCGGCCTCGGGCGTAGGGCCCGTGATGTAGCCGAGGGCGAAGTCGCAGAACGGGTCGTCGTCCATCCGCGTGGACATCGCGATGAGGCGGCGGTGGAGATTCACGTCGAGGTCGCCGGGTTCGAGGACCACCGCGACATAGCGCGCCCCCGCGAGCGCCAGCTTGCGCTGCACAGAGGCGAGCTGGTCGATCTGGAACGGGATGATCGTCCCCTTGCGGTACTTCGCGAGCCTCTCGGCGGCCTTGTGCCACGGCCCCTTGGGGTCGACGGCGGAGAGCACGATGTAGGCGTCTCCCGCGGGGGGCAATGGCACGCGGCATTTGGGCTTGTCGAGCGTGGTGATGACGCGAGCCTCCTCGCCACGGAGGGTGCAGTCGAGGCGCAGGAGGAACGTCCCGACGCCGGCCGCGCCGGTCATGTGGCCGGTGCCGTAGTAGACCTTTCCCTTCTCGTCGGGCTGGTCGTAGTTCGTCCACTTGAGGCCGTCGCCGTCGCGCTTGGCGTGTCGGATGAGCCAGCGCCCCACGCCTGCGGCGTGCTCGATCCAGCGATCGTCGCGCGTCTGAAAGGCGAGGTCGAGGAAGTAATCGCCCACGCCCGCCGCGCCACAGCACATTGAGACGCCGTAGTGGACCGCGTCGGGGTTCGAGGGCTTGACCTCGGCGACGAGCCACTCCCCGCCCTTCACGGCCACGTCGAGGTACTCCTGCTTCCCGGTGACGCGGTGCAGGTCCAGGAAGAGCCGCCCGGTCCCCGCCGGGCCGTGGCACCACCCGGTCTGGAAGGCGTCGGTGTGGTCGGGCTCGTAGTGGAACCACTTCAGGCCGCCCTTGTCCTCCCTGGCCACGCTGCGCAGCCACCGCGCGCCCGCCTCGGCGCCCTTCAGGTACTTTTCGTCCTCGGTGGCCTCGTAGACCTTCAGGAGGAAGTCGGCGATCCCAGCGGTCCCGTGCGAATACCCCGTGTAGAACCGCTCGAGCTGCGCGGTCGACTTCCACTTCATGCCGTCCCCGTCCTTCACGGCGACGGAGAGGAGCCAGTCGGCGGCGCCCCTGGCGGCATCGAGGCACTTGGCGTCGCCCGTGGTCCGATGCATCTCGAGCAGGAACAGCCCCGTCCCCGCCGCGCCGGAGATGATGTCGGTGTCCTCGCCCCAGTGGACGAGTTTGTCGTCGCGATCGGCCTTGGTGAGAACCCACTCCGCGGCCCCCTTGGCGACGTCGAGGGCCTCCTTGTCCTTCGTCACCTCGTGGTTGGCAAGAAATGCGCTGCCGATGCCCGCGGTCCCGACGAAGTACCCCGAGGAGGGCTCGTCGGCGATGACCTCGTCCTGCGGCTCCGACTCATCCCCCCAGCAGACGCCGTCTTCTCCCCTGGTCGCCCTGGCGGCGAGCGCCTTCCCGGCCTTCCGCGCCGCGTCGAGCCACCTGGCGTCGTGCGTGGCTGCGTGCAGGTTGAGGAAGTAGAGCAGGATCCCCGCCTGGCCCTCGTACAGGCTGGTTGGGCGCGCCTTCGTCCCCTCGTACTCCGTCCACGAGAGCCCGCCGTCCTTCTCCTCGGCGATGCGGAGCAGCCACTTCCCGGCGGCCTCGGCGGCGCCGCGGAAGTCGTCCTCGGAAAAGCGCTCCACGCGCACGGACGGCGACGCGGCCTTTCCCTCGATGGCGTCCCGCGCCATCTCGGCCATCTGGCTCTTGGGGAAGTCCTTCAGGAGCCGCTCCCACGCAGCCTTGGCCTTCTCCTCCTCGCCGAGCTGTCTCTGGTGCTGCCCGAGGAAGTAGAGCGCGTAGTCGCAGGAGCCGTGCTCGGGGTACTTCTCGAGAAACGCCTCGATCTCGGCCACGGCCTCCCGCGTCTGCCCCGCATTCGCGAGCGAGCACCACAGCCAGAACTGCGCGTCGCCCTCCTTCACGAACTCGTTCTCCGGAAATCCGTCGCGGAGCCCGCGGTAGGCCTCCACCGCCCCGGCGTAGTCCCCGTTCTCCCAGGCCGACCGCGCCTTTCCGAGGAGGTCCTCGCCCTCCTCCGCGTGGAGTGCCAAGGCGAGCAGGAGGAATGCTGCTGTGAAACGGTGCATGGAGGTCTCTCCTTCGGCGCCATGGGCCTCGGTTCGACCCGGACATCCTACACAGGGGGGGAACGGCCTCGCCACATTGGGGCTCCCTTCCTTGGATGGCCCATTCCCGGCCGTGACCGCGACGGAACCTGCCACAAACCGGCGCCATCGGTGCCAACGCCGTGGCCCGGCGTTTTCCTGACAGGCCGCAAGTCGTGACGAGGCGCAGGATGTGGGAGAGGGCTCGAGGCGCGCCAGGACGGCATGCGGCGTGCATCCTCCTCGCACGGCAACGGGAGTGATGCGTCGGCACATCCAGGAGTGGGAATTCGTAGGACCGTCGGCAGATTCGCCCGACCGGTCGGAGGGAGCACTACATGACGCGCTGCAAGGCGTGTGGGACCCGCTATGAGGAAGTCCGCTGGGTCCCCGACCACCCGCAGGGCTCGGTCCGCGCGACCACGAGGCCCTGCCCCATGTGCGACACCGGAGTCCTGCCCCGCTGGGGTGTCGCCTCGGACCTCCTGGGGGAAACGGCCGCCTACGGCCTCGCCGCCGCCGCGGTCGTGAGCGCCCTCTGGACGTGGCTCGCCCTGGGCGTCGGTTGCCCCCTGCGCTGCCTCTGGCTTCTCGTCGGCGCGGCGGTCGGCCTCGTCGTCGGGTCGATCCCCGCGAACATCCCCCTCTTCGCGCGCAGGTGGATCGCGCGCGGCTCCGTCTGGGTGGTCCTCGCGGCCGCGCACCTCGCGACGACGCTGGGCGGCGTGACGTTGCTCGGAGGAGACCTCTCCGTGCGGTCCCTCGCGCTCGTCCTCCTCGCCGCGCTCGACGTCCTCGGGCCCGTCGTCTGGCTGCTCGTAGCGGGCGAACTCGCCTCGTGGACGGCGGCGCGGCGCTTCCGGGCGCCGAGGCCGACCGCCGCGCAGGCCCGTCTCAAGCTCCTCGCCGGGCGCAGGCCGCGGCTCGACCCTACGACGACGCTGTCCGCGCGATGACCAGCGTGACGTTGTCGATCGGGTGACGCTCCACCACGGCGGCGTGGATCGCCTCGGCGAGCGCCTTCGGCGGGTCGGGCCTGGAGAGGAGCTCGCGGATCTCCTCGTCGAGCAGCTCCTTCCACAGCCCGTCCGTGCACAGCAGGAAGACGTCGCCGGGCAGGATTTCGCCGCCGAACGGATCGGTCGCGGCAAATCCGCGCCCGGCGCGGACGCTCCGCGTCAGCATCGACTGATTGCGGCTCCGCCGGATCTTGTCCTTCGTGATCGCCCCCGCGAGATACTGCTCGAACGCCACCGAGTGGTCCGTCGTGAGCTGGACAAGCGTCTTTGCGCGCAGGAGATAGGCGCGGCTGTCTCCGACGTGGACGCCCTCGAAGCGCCCCCCCGAGATGCGGAGGAGCGTGAGCGTCGCGGCCATGTCCTTGACCTCCGCGTTCCCCTTCGCGCGCTCGTCGAGCGCCCGGGCCGCGGTGTTCGCAGCCTTGGCGAGCGGCTCCCCGGCGAGGACGGCCTTCACCACCGCGTTGACGACCGTGCGGCTCGCGAGGTCCGCCCCCTTGAACCGCCCGAGCCCGTCCGACACCGCGTACAGCCCGTGGGCATCGTCGAGGTGGAATGCGTCGTCGTTCCGCTTGCCCGCAGGTCCCGGGTCGGTGATTGCGTGGGACGCGAGTTGCACGCTAATGCCCGCGAATCATCCCGCCGTCCACGGGAAGCGTCACTCCCGTGACGAACGAGGCCCGCTCGCTCGCGAGGAAGGCCACGACGTCGGCCAGCTCCTCGGGCTTCCCCATCCGCCCGGCGGGGATCGCCTTCTCGAGGCGCGCCCGGGCCTCCTCCATCGTCACCCCGTCCCGCTGCGCCCCGAGCTGCATCACGCGCTGAATCGCGTCCGTGTCCATCGACCCCGGGCAGACGACGTTGACGCGCACCCCCGAGGCCGCCGCCTCCAGCGCGATCGACTTGAACATCCCCACGACCGCCATACGGAGCGAGTTCGAGAGGACCAGTCCGTCGATCGGCTGCTTCACGCTCGTCGACTCGATCGCCACGATCCTCCCCCACTTCCGCTCCTTCATCCCCGGGAGGACGAGGCGCGCGAGGTGGGCCACGCCCTCGACGAGCAGGCGGAAGGCGTCCTCCCACATCTGCGACGAGAGGGAGAGGAAGTACCCGATCGGCGGGCCGCCGGTGTTCGCGACGAGGATGTCGATCGGGCCGAGCGCGGTCCGCGTCCCCTCGACCAGGTGGTCGATGTCGCCCAGCTTGTTCAGGTCCGTGACCGCGGAGTAGACCGTCGCGCCGAGCGACTTCAGCTCCCCCTCGGCCTGGATGAGCCGCTCCTTTTCGCGCGCGCAGATGGCGATCTTCGCGCCCTCCTTCGCGAGGGCGATGGCGCAGGCGCGGCCGAGCCCGCGGCTCGACGCGGTGACGAGAGCAACACGACCCTTGATGCCGAGGTCCATGGCGGCCGGGATTGTAACGACCTCCCGCCGTCGTTACAATGAAGCGCCCTTTCGGGAGTGAGCCTTGACGACCGCGACTCCGTCTGCCCCTCCGTCCCGAGTCAAGAAGGTCGGCCACGTCGACGTCTTCCTCGACGCCGCGGGCTGCGTCCGGTCGATCCGCCTCGCGGGCCGCCCCCTGTGGCTCACGGCCGACCGCGAGCGCCTCCACCGCCAGTTTCGCGGGGAGTCGCTCGTACCGCCCCCCGCGGTCTCCGAGCTCTACGCGCACGTCTCGACCGACGCGATCATCAAGGCCAACCCCGACTGCTACTACTACGACGACCGCCTCGGGACGCTCGTGCTGCGGTCGCTCGGGAATGGAGGCTTCGTCGAGCCCGGGGACCTGCGCAAGGGCGGTTTCGGCCTGCTCCTGGCTGCCGACGGGTGGGGCGAGGGGTCTTCCAGGGAGGTCGCCGTCCTCGCCCTGCTCTACGCCGGGATTGGGGCCGTTTTCGCCCCGACCATCACGCCGATCCACAGGCAGAACCTGATCAACAACGGGATGTTCCCGATCACCGACGAGAAGGTCGCCCGCCGACTGGCCGCTGGCGAGGAAGTCCCCGTCGCCGAGCTGACGCGCGGCTTCGACCCGCTCTCCGCCCGGGTGCTGTTGCGTGGCGGCCTCTTCCCCTATCTGGAGGCCCGCTCGCGGGGCGAGGAGCCCGAGGCGCCGATCGACACGCCGCCGAGGCCGATGACGATTGCCGAGAGGATCATGGCGTCGCACATGAACACCCGCCACGGGGCCGTGAAACCGGGCGACGCGGGGTTCCTCAAGGTCGACGCGGCGTTCTCGCACGACTACACGACCGCCCCGTCGGCCGCGATGGTCCGCATGGCGCTCGGCAGGCCCACGCGGGTCAAGGACCCGGCGAAGATCCACACCTTCCCCGACCACCTCGCCCTGGCGAGCGACCTGCCGGGGATCACCGCCGAGGCCGTCGAGGGGGTCCGCGATCTCCGTGACGGTCAGCGCCGCTTCGCAGAGGAGACGGGGATCCAGTTCCACGCGACGGCGACGGGGGGGAGCCGCGGGATCTGCCACACGGTCGTCCGCGAGGAGATCGCGCTGCCGGGCCAGGTCGTCCTGGGGACCGACTCGCACACCTGCTCCGCGGGGGCGCTCGACTGCTTCGCGTACGGGATCGGGAACACGGAGATCGCCTGCATCTGGGAGCACTCCGAGGTCGTCGCGAAGGTCCCGGAGACGGTCCGGATCGAGCTGACGGGCCGGCTGGCCGCCTCGTGCACGGCGAAGGACGCGATCCTGGAGCTGGCGCGCCGTGGGAAGGCGACGGGGCTGTTCACGGGGCGCGTGATGGAGTTCGGGGGGCCAGGCCTCGCGACGTTTCCGTTCGAGGAGCAGGCGGTGCTCTCGAACATGTCCGTGGAGTGCAACGCCCTGACGGCGATCATGGAGCCGACCGAGCCGATGCTCGAGTACGTTGTCGAGAAGCGCGGCCTGACGCGCGCGGAGGCGGAGCGACGCGCGGTCTCTCCCGATCCTGGCGCCCACTACATGGAGACCGTTGCGCTCGACCTCTCGACGGTGACTGCGCTCGTGGCAACGCCGGGGCACCCCGGCAACGGCGTGCCGCTCCGCGAGGTGAAAGGGACCAAGATCGACGTCGCCTACGCGGGGTCGTGCACGGCGGGGGACCTGACGAGCATCTCGATGTATTCCAAGGTCCTCGCGGGTCGCAAGGTGAGCGTGCCGACGTACATCCAATACGGCTCCGAGCGGGTCCGCGAGGAGGCGAAGCGCCGCGGGCACCACGAGGTGCTCCTCGCCGCCGGAGTCTCGATCATCGCGGAGCCCGGCTGCGGCGCCTGCATCAACGCGGGCCCTGGAGGCCCCCAACGGGGCCAGGTGGCCATCTCCGCGACGAACCGCAACATGCCCGGCCGCATGGGCGACGGCGAGGCCTACCTCGCGAACCCCTTCGTCGTCGCCGCAAGCGCTGTGCTTGGCCGCATCGCCGGGCCGGAGGACCTTCCCTGAGTTTTTCGCCCGGAATCCGCATTCCTGTATGAACCAGGGGCCGTCCCGTCATGATCCTTCCTGGGACAGGGAGGATGAATGAACCGGGCGTCGCATAAGGCCTTCCTGGCAGCGCTGGACCCGCACCGTGGCGCGCTGGGCGCGTTCTGCTCGCGCATGGTCCGGGACCGCGCCGACCTGGAGGACGCACTGCAGCAAACCCTGCTCGAAGCGTTTCGCAGGTTCGACACGTTTCAGCCCGGCACCAATTTCCGCGCCTGGATCTTCAAGTTCGCCGCGCTGACCATCCTCTCTCTCAACCGCCAAGGCGCCAAGGACGCCAAGCCGCTCGCCGAGGAACCGCTCGCCGCCCCCGAGGAGCTCGCCCTCGAGCTGGACTATGACGCGCTCCTCGCCCGCCCCGAGCTCGTGCGGGAGCGGCTGTCCGGCGAGGTCTGCCGCGCGCTCGACGGACTCACGGAGCGCGAGCGCGCCATCTTCCTGCTGAAGTCGATCGGCGAGCTGACCTGCGCGGACGTCGCGCACGCCCTCGCGCTGCCGCTGGGGACGGTGATGGGCCTCCTTGCCCGTGCGAGGGGAAAGCTGCGCGAGTCCCTCGTGGACTACGCGCACAGGGAAGGGTTCTTCATCGAGGAGCGCCGGCCATGAACTGCCAGGACGTCCGGAGGTTCCTGGGGCCCTTCCTCGACGACGAGCTCGACGCCCGGACGAGCTACGAGCTGGGCCTCCACCTGAACGGCTGCGCGGCGTGCCGCGAGCGCGTGGAGGCGGAGCGTAGGCTCGAGGGCGAAATCTCCTCTGCGGTGCGCCGGGACGAGACGACGCAGGAGATGTGGGAGCGCGCGCTGGGCGGCCTGGCCCCGCGCCGCTCGCCCCGGTGGCCGTGGGCTGCCGCGGCCGCCGTCCTCGTCGGGCTCGCGGCGTGGTGGGCCGTCCCGCAGCGCCCCGACCTCGTCCACGTGGCCGTCGAGGACCACCGCGAACTCTTGGCGGGCCGTTTCGGCCCCGACGTGGCCACGGCCGACGCCGAGGCGGCAGCGGGGTACGTCCGCGAGAAGACCTCGGTCGCCGCAACGCTGCCGGGGGCGGCCGACGGGCGCAGCGTCGTCGGCGCAAGGCTCTGCTTCTTCCATGGCGCCCCCGTCGGACTGGTCATCTACAAGCTCCGCGGCGAGATGGCCTCCCTCTTCCTCATCCCCGACGTGGAGATGTCGCGCTTTCGCGGGACGCAGGCGGGGACGGAGTCCGACACGGGGATCGTCGCCGTCACGCGCGCCGTTCCGGGGGGCGGATTCGCCGTGGTCGCGGTCGGATCCGCGGCCGCGAGGGAGCAGGTGGAACGGCTGGCGATGGAAGTGTCGTCGAGGTAGGGAGGGGGACCCGCCATGGGACTCGCGCGGCTCGCGCTGCGGAACCCGTACGTCGTGGTCGTGATGGCGCTGACGCTCGCCGTCCTCGGCGGCCTGGCCGCGTACCGAATTCCGACCGACCTCCTCCCGCAGTTCAGGACCCCCGCCGTCCAAATCGTCACGCTCTACCCGGGGATGCCCGCCGAGACCGTCGAGCGCGACATCTCCACCCGCATGCAGCGTTGGACGGGCCAGAGCGTCGGGATCGAGCACCAGGAGTGCCGGAACATGCTCGGCGTCTCCGTCGTGAAGGACTTCTTCCACGAGGAGATCGACCCGAACTCGGCGATGTCCCAGGTCACGTCGCTCGCGATGTCCGACCTCTACTACCTCCCCCCGGGGACCGTCCCGCCGATGGTCATGCCCGTCGACCCGACGGCGATGATCCCCCTCTGCCTCTTCAGCGTGAAGAGCGACAAGTTCAACGAGACGGAGCTGTACGACCTGGCCTACTTCCAGCTTCGCAACCGCCTGCAGGCCATCCCCGGCGTCGTCGCGCCCGCCGTGTATGGAGGGAAGCTGCGACGGATCCTCGCCTACGTCGAGCCCGCGAAGCTCCAGTCGCGGAACCTCTCGCCGATGGATGTGGTCAGCGCCATCCACAAGTACAACGTCTTCATCCCGACGGGGACGGCCCGGTTCGGGCCGACGGAGTACCTGCTCGACTCGAACGCGATGGTCCCCGACGCCGAGGCGTTGAACGACTTCCCGGTCCGCCTCGACGGGGCGGCGCCGATCCTGATCAAGGACCTCGGGAAGGCGGAGGACGCCGCGGAGCTGCAGTCGTGCGTCGTCCGGGTGGACGGTAAGAGGCAGCTCTACGTGCCGATCTACCGGCAGCCGGGCGCGAACACGATCCGCGTGGTTGACGGCGTGAAGGCTGCGATCCCGGACCTGAACAAGCGCCTCCCCGATGGGATCCAGCTCGAGGCCGTCTTCGACCAGTCCCAGGGCGTCCGCCAGGCGATCCGGGACCTCGGCGCCGAGGGGCTCCTGGGGGCCGCCCTGGCCGCCCTCATGGTGCTCCTCTTCCTCAGGAGCTTCCGATCGACGTTTTTCATCCTCCTGTCACTGCCGCTCTCGCTCCTCGCCGCGGTGATCGGCCTCTACTTCCTGGGGCACACGATCAACGCAATGACGCTCGGCGGATTCGCGATCGCCGTCGGGCTCCTCATCGACCAGTCGATCGTCGTCCTGGAGAACACCGAGCGCCACCTCAGGATGGGCAAGGACCCGAAGCAGGCGGCCCTCGACGGCGCGCTGGAGGTGGCAAACCCGGTCCTCGTGATCGTCATCGGGACGTGCGTCGTGTTCTTCCCGCTCGTCTTCCTCAAGGGGATTACGAAGTTCCTCTTCACCCCCCTCGCGCTGGCCGTGACGCTCTCGCTCCTGGCGTCGTACGTGGTCGCCATGATGGTCGTCCCCGCCCTCTGCGCGAAGCTGATGAAGACCGCCCACGAGGAGAAGTCGGGGCTCTACGAGCGGCTCCGCGACCTCTACGGCCGATCGGTCGCCTGGGCGCTGGACCACCGCGGCGGGGTGCTCCTCCTCGCCGGCGCCGCCGCGCTGGGCGCCGTACTCCTCTACCCGCGCGTCGGGTCCGAGCTGTTCCCGCAGGTCGACTCGCGGCAGTTCCTGATCCGCGCCCGCGTCAACACGGGGACCAAGGTCGACGAGACCGAGCGGCTCCTCATCCCCGTGGAGGCGGCCATCCGAGAGACGATCGGCGAGAAGGACGTGGAGAAGCTGATCACGAACATCGGCGTCTTCAATGACTGGCCCGCGGCCTACACGCCGAACTCGGGGCCGAGCGACGCGTTCCTGCTGGTGCAGATGGGGAAGGACGCGCCGAAGCGGGACCGCGAGTACGCGCGCGACCTGCGGCGCGTCCTGAGGGATCGATTCCCGGGGATCGAGTTCGCCATCGAGCCGAACAGCATGATGCGGGCCGCCGTCAACTTCGGCCTTCCCGCGCCGATCAACATCCGGGTCCAGGGAAACGACCTGTGGACCGCCTACCGGATCGCGGAGGAGGTCCAGCGCCGCCTGCAGGAGGTCCCAGGGACGGTCGACGTCCGGATCCAGCAGCGCCTCGACTACCCGCAGTACCGCCTCCAGATCGACCGCCGCAGGTGCGCCGAGCTGGGGCTCACGCAGGACGACGTGGTGAAGAACATCGTCACGGCGTTCAACTCCTCGGTCGCCTTCGCGAAGGCGATGTGGATCGACGAGGGGAACGGGAACCACTATTGGATCGGGGCGCAGTACCCGGAGGCGACCTTTCGCGACCTCGACACGCTCATGAACGTGCCCATCACGGGCGCGGGGCAGCAGACACCCACGCTGCTGCGCAACGTGGCGAAGTTCGAGAGGTCGACCGCGCCGTCCGAGGTGACTCACCTCAACATCAACCGCATCATCGACGTCTACGCGGAGATCGACGGGCGGGACCTCGCGTCCGTCTGGAGGGACGTGGAGAAGGAGCTCGCGGCGATCGAGGCGAGCGAAGGGCTCGTTCCGAAGGGGTACACGATCCATCGCAAGGGCGAGGCCAAGAGCATGGAGGAGACCTTCCAGCTCCTCGGCTTCGGGCTCGTCCTGGCGGCCGTCCTGATCTACCTCGTCATGGTCATCCAGTTCCGCTCGCTGATCGACCCGCTCATCGTCCTCGTCGCGGCGCCTCTCGGGCTCATTGGCGTGCTCTTCGCGCTGTGGGCGACCGGGACGCACCTCAGCATCATGTCGCTCGTCGGGGTCATCATGATGATCGGAATCGTGAAGTCGTTCTCGCTGCTCATGGTCGACTTCGCGAACCGTCAGCGGGAGGGGGGCGCCACGGTCCGTGCGGCCATCCTGGAGGCCGCGCGCGTGCGACTGAGGCCCATCCTGATGACCTCCCTCGCCGCGGTCCTCGGCCTCGTGCCGATGGCGATGGCCGGCGGGGCGAACATCCCGCTCGCGCGGGCTGTGATCGGAGGCGTGATCGCCTCGACCCTCCTCTCCCTCTGGCTCGTCCCGGTCCTCTACACGCTCTTCAAGCGGGAGGCGGCGCATGCGTAATTGGCTCCTCGCGGTGGCGGCCATCGGCGCCGTTCCGCTCATCTGGTGGGCAGGAAGCGCGCGCGCCGCGGACACGCCGAAGCCCGAGAGCGGCGAGGACCGCCGGCCTCACGTCGAAGTCGCGCGCCCGACGACGAAGACGCTGTACCGCGTGCTGGAGCTTCCCGGCGAGGTCCTTCCCGATCAGCAGGCCGCCATCCTCTCCCGCGTGCAGGGGTACATCCGCGCCGTGAACGTGGATCGAGGTGCCTGGGTGGACGAGAAGGCCCCGCTGGTCGTGATCGCCGTCCCGGAGCTCGATGCGAAGCTTGCCCGCCAGACTTCGGAGCTCGCGCTCAGCGCGCCGAGCCGCGTCCGCGACCAGGCGACACTCTCGTGGAGGAAGTCCGCGTTCGATCGGCTGGCCGAGCTGCAGGCCCGGAGCCCGAACCTCGTCAATCTCGACATGCTGGAGGAGGCCCGCGGGCGGTACGAGGTCGCGAAGGCGGAGCTCGACCTGACCATCGCGCGGGAGGCGGTGCTCAAGGCGGAGGCGGCCGAGACACAGGCGATGATCGACCTCGCCACGATCAAAGCCCCGTTTGCGGGCGTCATCTCGGAGCGGTGGGCCGACCCGGGGGACCTCGCGCAGGCTGGGACGATGAAGCTCTTGCAGCTCGTGAAGGTCGACCCGGTCCGGGTTCGTGTCGCCGTTCCCGAATCGGACGTGTGCGACGTCCGCGCCGAGAGCGAGGCCCAGGTGACGATCGACGAGGTGTCGGGTTGGAAGGTCCAGCAGAAGATCTCCCGCCTCTTCTGGGCGCTCAACCGCGCCACGAAGACGATGTTCGTCGAGCTGGACCTCGGGAACACCGAACGCAAGATCCGCCCCGGCATGTTCGCGCGCGTGAGGCTCGACCTGGAGGCCCACGATGGCGCGCTCGTCCTCCCCGCCGGCGCTCTCGTCGCGGAGAAGAAGAAGACCTTCGTCTACATCGTCAAGGACGGGGTCGCCAAGAAGGTCGCCATCACGGTCGGCATCGACACGGGAATCGAGTTCCAGGTCTCGAAGGGAATCGCCGCGGAGGACGAGGTGATCGTCTCGGGCAAGAACATGGTCTCGGACGGGATGCAGGTCCGGACGACGCGGAAGGAGTAACGCCGATGCGGTGGAGGGTGTGCCTGCTGGGCGTGGTCCTCGCGGGGTGCTCCACGGCCCCGCGCGAGTGGGATCGGCCGTGGCTGCCCGAGCCGGCCCCGTACGAGGCCGCCGGCGGGCCCGTCGTCGAAGGGACGCACCCGATCGACCTGCCGACCGTGATGCGCCTTGCGGGCGCGAACTCGCTCGACGTCGCGTGGGTGCGCGAGAAGGTCCACGAGGCGCACGCGCGTCGGTCGCTCGCCGTGGAGAGATTCTTCCCGACGGTCGGGCCCTCTCTCTCCTACAAGCGGCACACGGGAGAGACGCAGGGGACCGAGGGGAACTTCGTCGACGTGACGAAGCAGCAGACGTTTGCGGGCGGGGCGGGGACGCTGTCGTGGCAGGCGGGCGAGGCCGTCTACGCCACGCTCGCGGCCTCGCGGCGGCTTGAAGGCGCCCGCGCGGGCCTCGCTGGGGCGGAGCGTGCGGCGGTCCTCGATGCGGCGATCGCGTACTACGACCTGGTCCGGGAGACGAGGAAGGCGAGCATCGCGGCGGACTCGGCGGTCGCGGCCGAGAAGATGGCGGAGGAGTTCGACGCGGCTGCGCAGGCGGGGCGGGGCTTCCGCGGCGACGTCCTGCGCGCGCGCGTCCGCGCCGCCGACAGCCGTCTCCAGCAGTCGAGGGCCCTCGCGGCGGCGAAGCAGGCGTCGATCCGCCTGGTGTCGCTGCTGAGGCTGGCCCCTGGGATCGACCTGACGCCTGCCGAGGAGGCCCCTTCGCGCCTGGCTCTTGTCTCCGAGGGGACGACGGCGAGGGACTGGATCGACCGTGGGCTTGCCACGCGCCCGGAGGTGGCGGCGGCGGCGGCCGAGGCGGAGGCCGCGGGCCACGACGTGGACGCGGCGGTCTACGGACCGCTGGTGCCCGAAGTATCGGCCACAGCGTCAGGAGGCCAGCTCGGCCCGACGCTTGGCGAGGCGGACGACACGGCGGACTACGTGGTCTCGCTCGGCTGGAAGATCGGGCCTGGGGGCCTCTTCGACGTGGGACGGAGGGACCTCGCTGCCTCGAAGCGGGGCCAGTCCGAGGTGGAGCTCGCCCGCGCCCGCCAGCGGATCGTGGACGAGGTCCGACAGGCGCACGCGGCGCTCCTCGCGCGCGCGGAGCAGATCGCGCTTGCCGAGCAGGAGGTGAGGGACGCGCAGGAGGCCCTCGATCTGAACCGCGAGCGCCAGAAGGCGGGGATGGGGATCCCGCTCGAGTACCTGGAGGCGGAAATCTCGCTGGCCCGCGCGCACCAGGACCAGGCCGCGGCGCTTGCCGACTACAACCAGGCCCAGCTTCGCCTGCTCATCCAGTCCGGCGGCGCGCTGCCGTCCGGGCGGTAGCCTGGACAGGTACAGGTCCTACCTCGGGACGGGGACGACCGCGTCCAGCGTGACTCTGCTCTGGACCCCTTCGACGCGATAGGTGAGCGTGACCCGGGCGAGCAACTCGTCCTTCTCCAACTCTTTGGCGACCTCGAAATCGGCGGTCGAGGTCCAGACCCCCGAGCCGGGGTCCTCCTGCAGGGCGCCGGGGGCGACGCTCAGGCCGTCCTCACCGGACCACTCGGCACGGAGCAGGGCCACCTGTCCGCGCTTGGACGGTTCGAGCGTCACGACGAGCCCCCCTCTCGACGCGGGGGAGTACGCGGGATTGAGGCAAGACACCTTCCATGCGCCGATCTCGGTCGAGAGCCTGGTCACCACGGGCTCCTTCAAGTCAACGGTGTACTTGTTCGTCTGTCGTACCCGTTCGACGAGCTCTCCGACCGACGTCTTGCCAGGCTCGTATTCGACGAGCGCTGACTTCTTCTGGTAGCTCACCCAGACGTTCCTGGCGCTCTTCCGCCCTGACAGGGCGGACTTGACCGCTCGCGGTCAGACGCCGTGTCAGATCATGCCGTCGATCTTGAAGGAGGCGAACGCGCTGGGTGAGGCCGCCTCTTCACGAGCGGGGTCCAGCACAGGATCGGGAGGAGAGAAATCGACTGTTTCTTCGCGGTCTTCGGGGCCCTGGCTCGCTCGATCGGCATGGGTCGAATTGCGGGCGAGCAGGAGGGCGACCAGGCATGCAACCAGGAGAAGCGCGGCGAGGCTGCGTCGAGACATGGAGTTCTGGCTCGGGGGCGGCGGGTAGCCGCAGTATACCCTAGGGGTGTATGGTGTCCAGCGGTACCGCCTCGAGCTCGACCTCGCGCGCGGCGCGCATCACTTGCCGTCGTGATCGCCCGTTCCGAGGCCGAGCGCGGAGGCGATCCGGTCCCAGGGGGTGAGCGTGATCCCCGGGCCGCCGTCGTGGGCGAGGAAGACGCCGTCGGGGAAGCGGTCTCCCAGGGGCGCGTGAGGCGCCTCGATTCCGTCCGTCTCCTTCGCCCCGGTGATGGCGAAGCTCCCGAGGAAGGCGTGCGGCGCGGCGCGGTCGTACACCTTGAAGCTGTCGTTCCCCTGGCTGGAGAGGAGGAGGTAGCCCTTTCCGTCCGCGCCTCTCCAGATCGCCACGCCTTCGCAGTCCGCCTCGAGGCCATTCTCGCCGACCCTCACGACCAGTTCCCCCGGCGTCTCGTCGCCCGGCTCGGCGCCCAGCTCCCAGACGCCGCGATCCTCCTCGGCGATGTACACCCGTCCGCGCTCGTCGTCCGCCGCGATCCCTTCGCAGGTGCTTGCGACCTGCCACTCGCGGACTTTCGCCCCGGTGACCTTCCCCTTTCCGTCGTCCGACAGCTCGAACTGCTCGATGGGCCCCTCTCCCTCGTGGGAGACGAACGCGTAGAGCTTCCCGGAGACCGCGCTGTGGTATAGCGCGAACCCGTAGTTCGGGTCCGTGGTCGCGATCTCTCCGTCGTCGATCCGCGCGAGCGCCCGCGTCTTGGGGTCGATGCGGTAGACGCAGACCAGCGCGTGGTCGCGATCGTTGAATCCGACGATGTCGACCTTCTCACCGCCGATCTGAAGGCCGCAGCGCACGTCGATGTTCCCAGGCTTGCCTGGCGGCGTGACGACGTGGAGAGTCTTTCCGTCGAGGCCGTATACGAACAGCTTCGCGGCCTTCTTGTCGCTCCCGATCACGACGCTGCGCGAGGGGTCAGAGGCATCGACCCAGACGCACATGTCGTCCTGGTCCTCAGCCCCCGCATCGCGGAGCGTGAGGACGGGGTCCACGCTCGCCGTCCCCTCTGCCCACGAGAGGGACGCCACGAGCAACCAGCAAGCCAGGGTCCTCATCGCAGCCTCCGCCATTGGGATTTCACTCCTCCGCCCCCACGACGCGCGCGCCGTCGACCGCACGGCAGGCGTGGATGGTCGCAACGCGGCCGGTTGCCTTCAGGTAGCCGGCCGCGAGGTCGCGCATGAAGTCATCGACCTTCGACCACTCGACGAGGCTCACCGTGCATCCGCCGAAGCCGGCACCGGTGAGCTTCGAGCCGTGGCAGCCGGGCAGGCCCGAAGCGATATCCACGAGCGCGTCGAGCTCGGGGCAACTCACGTCAAAGAGTCCGCGTAGGCTCCAGTGGGCACACGTCATGAGCTCGAGCGTCCCGACGAAGGGGCGACGCTTCAGATGTTGAACGGCCATGCGGACGGACTCGCACTCCCCCAGGACATGAAGCACGCGCTTCTGGTGGATCTCGCTCAGAGCACCTGCGTGCGTCGCGAACACCCCGCGAGTCAGGTCCGCGAGGCACTCCAGTTCCGGAATGCGTGTTCTGAGGATGGAGAGGGCCGCCTCGCAGCTCTGCCGTCGGTCGTTGTAGGCGGTAGAGGCCAGGTCTCGGCGGATGCCCGAATCTGTGACGACGATGTCCAGAGTCGAGGGAAGCGGTATCTTCTCCCAGGCCAGCGTACGGGTATCGAGGAGCAAGGCGTGCCCCGCGACCCCGTGCAGCACGGCGAACTGGTCCATGAGACCGCACGCCACACCGACGTACTCGTTCTCGGCGCGCTGGCAGAGCTTCGCCAGCTCCATGCGGTCCATCTCCCAGCCGCCGAGAGCCTGCCAGGCGAGGGCGAAGGCGGCTTCGACGGCCGCGGAGGAGCTGAGACCGGCTCCCATGGGGATCGTGGAGCGATAGAGCGCCGTCATCCCAGGCAGTTCCCGTGACGGGTCACGAAGCGCCCACGCCACGCCCAGCGGGTAGAGCACCCACCCGGGGAGGGGCTTCCCGTCCACGTCGACGCGCGCGTCGAGCGCTTCGAGGTCGACGGTCACGGTCTCGTTCAGGTCGCCGGCGTACAGCTTGACGAGCCCGTCATCGCGTCGCGTCGCGCGGAGCGTGACGTAGCGGTCGATCGCGACGGGCAGGACCGGGCCGCCGTTGTAGTCGACGTGCTCGCCGAGGAGGTTGACGCGGCCAGGCGCACGGACCGTAATCTCGTCCACCTCACTCCTCGTCCGCTCGACCCAGCGAAGTGCCTGGCTCGGTGGCGGTGGCGGGCTCGGGATCGTACTCGAAATCGTTCTCGGGCGCGTTCTCGGTCTCGTACTCGAAAGCGCGCTCAGCCCGAGTACGAGACCGAGAACGCGCCCGAGAACGATTTCGAGTACGATCCCGAGCCCGCCACCGCCACCGATCCCCCGTAAGTGCTTGCATCGGCGCGCCCGGGGCGTATCCTCACCCTTCCCGAGGAGGCCCCATGCCCGATCCCCACCTTCCCCCCGAGTTCGATCCCTCCCGCTACATCGAGAAGGTCAGCCTCACCACCGGCGATCTCCTCGACGAGCCGATCCTACCCCAGCACCTCCTCGTCCGCCATCACCGCGACTACCACGTCCTCGACGTCTACACCCGCTTCCTCATGAGCCGCCTCGTCCACGAGACCAAGGACCCCGAGGAGGTCCGCGGGCGGATGAAGCGCCTCCGCGAGCTGGGCCACCAGGCCATCGGGGCGTTCGCCAAGATCGCCGGAATCAAGGACAGCACCCGCCTCGGGAAGCTCCTCTTCGGCCTCAAGCGCAAGGAGTACTACTTCCGCTTCCGGAAGCATCACCTCGCCCATGACGAGATCGACCGCCGCATCGGGAAGCTCCGCGAAGAGGCCCGCGCGCGCCTCTCCATCCGCCGCGGGCTCCGCGTCCTCCTCACCGGGGGGACCGGCTTCGTCGGGAAGGAGGTCCTCTGGCAAGCCGCCCATGACCCCAGGATCGAAGAGGTCGTCGTCGTCGTCCGCCCCAAGGAGGTCCGCGACCGCAAGACGAAGCAAGTCGTGAAGACCCTGTCGCCCTCGGACCGCGGCGCGGCTCTCATCAAGGAGCTTTGGCTCGAGGAGCACCCCGGGCGCGGCAAGTTCCGCTTCGTCGACGGCGACGTCGAGAAGCACGGCCTCGGGATCAGCGAGCCCGACCGCGCGCGGATCAAGAGGACCATCACCCACGTCATCCACTCCGCCGCGAGCGTCTCCTTCGACGACCCCTACGAGGCCTCCTTCCGCTCCAACGTCCTCGGGACGCTCAACGCCCTCGAGTTCTCCCTCGACCTTCAGAAGGCCGAGGGGAGCCCCTTCATCGCCCACGTCGGCATCGAGACCGCCTATATCCACGGGCGACAGACGCACGACGCCGCGCGCGAAGACGACGTCGTCTTCCCCCGCAACTTCTACAACAACTACTACGAGCTGACGAAGGCGATGGGCTCGATCGAGACCGAGCGGTTCATGCTCGAGAAGGGCCTCCGCGTTGTCCAGCTCTGCCCGTCGATCGTGATCGGCGAGGAGCGCACGGGGAACAACCGCGGCGACACCAAGGTCGTTAACGCCCCTGTCAACGCCTTCGGCCGCGCCGGCCAGGCCCTCTCGATGGAGGGGAAGTCGTTCGGCGAGCGCTGGAAGATCGGGATCGTCGCCCGCCTCGCCGCCGTTTTCCCGGGCGACCCGATGGCCGAGCTCAACCTCATCACGGTCGACCGCGTGGTGGCGGGGATCATCGCCGCGCTCAAGACGGCGGACGCGGTCGGCGAGCGGATCCACCTCGCGACGGACAAGAGGATCACCTCCGCGCGCATGAAGGACATCGTCAAGGAGGAGCTGAACCTCTCCATCCGCCTGCGCGAGCCCACGATGCACCGGAACGTCTCGCTCCCGCTCATCACGCGGGTCCTGAAGGGCATGAATCAGGGGAAGCTCGCGGACGCGCTCCAGAAGATGGGCAACATCTTCGGAGGGTACGCGGAGTGGGGCCAGCCGATCCACGAGGTCGGCAAGGACGCCCGGATCCTCGGTCTCTCCGAGGAGCGCCCGGACGCGGAGCGCGCCTTCCGGATGCTCTGCCGCCACAACCGGTACGTCCACGACTTCGGCCAGGTCCGCGACGAGATGGAGGTCTCGCGCCGCGAGCGGGTCTGGCGGGACTTCGTCCACGCCCTGGAGGCACAGACGTCGAAGCGGGCGGGGGACGTCGAGTCCGCCGAGTTCGATCGTGCCGTCCGCGAGGAGATCGACCTGGCGGCCTTCCGCCTCCGCCCGTCAGTCTCGCAGGCGGTACACAGCCGCTGATCGGTCCTCGTAGACGGGCGTGAGGAGCGCGTCGTTCGCGAGGTCCATCCATCGCCGGCGGACGATCAGGTACCGCGCGTCGAACGCAAAGGCCAGCCCGCCGGGATCGAGCGGACGGCGCCTCGCGCGGACCTCCTCGAGCAGGCGCATCTTCGACGCGTTCCGCTCGAACGCGAACATCGGGTCGAGCCCGACCAGGTAGCGGTGGGTCGGGTCGAAGTAGAAGAGCTCCGGGAAGTCCCCCCAGTCGAGGTGGACGATCGTCTCACCCTTCTCCACGTTCTGCCGGATCCACGTCGCCGCGCCCTCGAGCTCCGGGCCGGGGTAGTTTCCGACGGCCTTTCGCGTGTCGGAGAGCGACTTCCACAAGACGCCTCCGCCGATCGCGACGAGGAGCACCACTGCCAGGACGCGCTTCCATGTCGCCGGCCCCTCGGGCCAGAGGTCGCTCACAAGCGAGGCGAAGGCCAGGAGCGCGAGCGGCGCGAAGTACTCGACGAGCTTCGCGGAGAGGCAGTACAGGACGAACGCCGCGGCCGCGCAGGCCACGAGCGCGCGGGTGCGCGAGGAGAGCTCCCGCCTCCGGAAGACCGCGGCGAGGAGCGTGCCGCCCAGGCAGAGGGCGGGCAGCGTCGCCGTGAGGAAGAACTCGCGGGTGGTCACGGGGGAAAACTCCGCCCCGAGACGGATCGCCGAGTCCCCTGCCGAACCCCACGCCGCGGACAAGACGAGGACGTTCTGCACCCACCACAGGCGGAGGTCGTTCGGGAAATACGGGTGGAGGACGAGCCCGGCGAAGACGCCCATGGCGCTCGCCGCGAGCGGGCGCCAGACGAATCGCCCCTCGTCGAACGAGCTGGCGATCGCGTGGACGCATGCGAACCCCACGAGGACGTGAGGCGCCGCGTAGCTCCACGAGTAGACGAATCCGACGATCCACAAGGCCAGGGGCTTCCTCTGCAGGAGGAAATGGACGCCGAGCAGGAGGAGGGAGACGGAAAGGACGTGCGCGCGGACCTCGAGCATCCTGAACAGGAAGTGGTTCCCGAGCGCGGGGACGAGGAGGAGCCACAGCCAGGGCGCGCGGAAGCCGTTCCCGACGAGCAGTAGGGCCATCACGCCGAGAAAACCGACCTGGAGGATCCACGTCGCGACCTTCGCGCCCCCTTCGAGGCGCTCCCCGCGGCAGAACGGGGCGAGGAAGGCGTGGTAGAGGAACTCCTTGTCGGAGAACTGGTCCCGCCAGATGCTCACCTGCGTCCACTCGAACTCGCGCGAGAGCCCGCGTTCGGGGAGGAGCTGGGCGTAGCGGGCGTGGTAGTAGCTGTCGCGGTCGAGGAGGTGCGGCGTCTGGGACTGGAGCCAGGCGAAGCTCGAGGCCGAGAGGGCGACGACGACGGCGAGGAGGGCGCGAGATGGCATCGGACTAAGTAGCGTCCACTAAGTTTCCCGGGATACACCAACCAGCTCGACTTGGAGTCGCGCGCGTAAGCGCGCGGTGGATCACGCCCGTAAGGGCGTGCGACCGCAGGATCACGCCCTTACGG
>Ga0080064_1001411_pt1 | contig 48606 bp, 42 predicted proteins | sample Subgrocontami54m_FD_69260 | JGI IMG/M metagenome (GOLD analysis project Ga0080064, IMG submission 69260) | Subsurface groundwater microbial communities from S. Glens Falls, New York, USA - GMW46 contaminated, 5.4 m (SPADES assembly) (version 2) ...
TGTTCATAGGCGAGCAACGCCTGCCCTTCATCCCCTACCGCCACATAGACATCGCCGAGCCCGCAGTGAGCGTCCTTGAACTTCGGGTCGATCTCAAGGGCCTTCTTATAGGCCTCAACAGCGTCGGGAAATCTCCCGATGCGGGCGTAGAGATCGCCCAGATTATAATAGGCGTCCATATAACCGGGTTCTGCCGCAATGGCCCGCTGATAAAGCCCGATCAGGTAATCAACTTCCCGGATCTTCCGGACGACCTTGGGCGCAAGGCCTTTTTGGACTCCGGCGAGCCCGGAGCTCATCATTCGCTTATACTCTTTCTGGGCATCCTGGAATTCCTCGTTCTTGCCCATAATAATGGCAAAATTATTCAAGGCAAGCGGCTCATCCGGGAAATATTTGAGATCGTGTTGCCATAACGACATACTGTCACGCCAGACATAGCATTGCCGGAAAGTCTTAAGGGAAAACGCCGCGACCAGCACAACAAAACCGGCAACGATCATCCCGCGCGCCAGATTTTTCCCGCCGCATTTCGCCCACAACCGCTCCACGCCAAGGCCAAACAGCAGGCATAATCCTAAACCGGGCAAATACATGAACCGGTCAGCAACGGTATTGACATCTTTGGCCTCATCGAAGCGGAGCAAAAAGAATATCGACAAGAAATAAAAAAGAACGGCAAAAACGAACCATTTATAACGGCGCAAACGCACAACGGCCAAAACAACAAGGACAAGAACAGCGAGCGACAGAAAATATTCCGGATTTGTCAACAGGACCGGTTTTGCCAACCGGTACAATGGGACAGAAAAATACGGAAAAAGAAACTGCCGCAAATAAAACGTGAAGGTCCACGGCCAAATGAGCGCGCTCTGCACAACGCTTTCGCCGGGGATACGGGCATGGGTCGCATAGGAGATCCAGGCAATCCCCCCGATGAGGGCAGCCAGAGGTAATTTCTCGACGAACACCGGGGCCTTGAGCGATCTTCCTTTGAACCAATCAAACAGAATGAGGATCAATGGCAGGCTCAAGGCCATCGGCTTGGCCAACATGCTCAAAGTCCCGAGAATCGGCACCGCCGCAAGCCAGTAGCCGCTCTTCTTTTCCAAATAACGCAGGTAAGCCAAAAGCGCGGCTAAGTAAAGCGCGGCGTATAAAACATCCTTACGTTCCGTGATCCAGGCGACGGATTCAACGTGGATGGGATGGATCCCGAAAATCAGCGCGGCCACGCCCGCGGCTTCCCGCGAAAGCCCCAACCTTTGTCCCAGAAAAAACACCATGACAACGACGAGAAGATGCAAAAGGACATTATCCAGATGAAAAACAAACGGATTATAACCCGCGAAATGATATTCCAGGGCGAAGGAAAAGCTGGTGAGCGGAATGTAGATCTTGTTGACCGTGGCGGTGAACATGTCCAGGACATGTTCCAGGTCGATGCCGCGAATGGTGACATTCTCCAGGACATGGACATCATCGTCCCAGAGAAGAAATTCACCTTTTAAAGCAGGCCAATACGAAGCAAAACTGACAAGAACAACAGCAGCGACGATGAAGATAGAACGTTTTTGGGAAGAAAACATTAATATTTGATGACAGAATAAACCAGAAGGTCTTTGAGCTTATCTTTTCCATGAAGGAACTTCAATTCGACCAGAAAAGCGACACCGGCGATCGTCGCCTTCTGATTCTTGACGAGCTCGGTAACCGCCCTGATGGTCCCGCCGGTCGCCAGAAGGTCATCGACGATCAGAACGCGCATGTTGGGCCCAAGCGCGTCCTCATGAATTTCCAGAACATCCTTACCGTATTCCAGTTCATACGTAATGCTTTTGGTCTTGGCGGGGAGCTTGCCTTTCTTGCGTACCGGGACAAACCCCGCGCCCAATTTATAGGCCAACGCGGCACCAAAGATAAACCCGCGCGCTTCCACCCCGACGACATAATCGATCTTTTCTTTTTTGAATTTACCGGCCAAAAGATTCACGGATTTCCTGAAAGCTTCCCCGTCTTTAAGCAGCGTGGTGATATCCTTAAAGATGATCCCCTCTTTGGGAAAATCCGGAATGTCCCTGATCCGGTTCTTGAGATCGCTTTTACGCAGCGTTTTTGTTGGCGTCATTTTTTCCCTCCTCCCTGCGAGGAGCCTTTGGCCGAAGAGTGCCTGCCGGGCGCTTTCGCCACGGAATCACGCTTGATCAATTTTGTCGGCAGCACGATCTTCAAAGGAAGCCTCTCCTTGCCCTTGCTGATCTGGCTCAAATGCTCCGCCCCCAAACGTCCCATCTCGACCAACGGCTGCGAAACGGTCGTCAATGCCACGGGGCTGGTGGTGTTAAGCGGATTGTCATCGAACCCGATGACGGAAAGATCTTCCGGCACGCGCAGCTGCAACGACCGGGCCACGTCCATCAATTCCAGCGCCATGACATCCGAAGCGGCGAAAACGGCCGTGGGCCGGTTCTTTGTTTTTAACAATTTTTGCGCGGCCGCGCGGGCAGGCGTGCGCAAAAAATCTCCAAAAGTAACATACTGGCGCGGTGTGGCGATATTGTGCTTGATCAACGCGTCGCGATATCCTTCCAGACGCTTGATCCCCGCTTGCGTGGAAATATCCCCGGCGATGGTGGCGATCTCCGTATGCCCCTCGCCGATCAAGTATTCAACGACTTCCATGGCGGCCTGCTTGTTGTCCACTGAAATATAGTTGATCGGCTCATCGAGGATGTTGTTAAGAACAACACACGGCATGCCCCAGCGGATCGCTTTCTTGACGACGTCCACGTCATTGTCGATGTCGGCGAAGATGATCCCATCGACATATTTGGTGTCCATCAAGCTGGAGTCGAGCCAGCCCTTGTGATTGCTGCGGTCGGTGATGTGGACAAGAAAGTCCGCGTTCAAACGGCTCGCGGAAAGACTGACACCATGGATAATTTCCCCGGCATAATAGGAATGAAAAATATCCTCGAATTGCGGAATGACCAGAACAAAAGTTGGTTTGCGTTTTCGGGAGATCACTTCTTGACCTTATCGTGTTTCAAAAGATGCCGGATCCTTTTGAGCGTGGCCGCTTCGATCTGGCGCACGCGCTCGCGAGAAACCCCCAGCTCCTCGGCGATCTCCGCTAAGGTGCGGGCCTCACCATCAATCAGGCCATAACGCAACTCAATGATCTTGCGCTCGCGTTCCTCGAGCATGTCCAAAAATCCGACAGTGCGTTCTTTGTCAAAAAATTTCTCTAATTCGGCATCGGGGCTCGACACGTTCTCATCTTCGATGATGTCGATGATCTGCCCTTCCCCTTCCTCTCCGATAGGCGCGTCCAGACTTGACATGCGGGCGATGGCGTTATCCAGTTCGCGGATGCGTTCGACCGTTAATTTCATGCGTTTGGCGATCTCCGCCACGCGGGGTCTGCGCTTCAAGCTATGGGTCAATTTCTCGACGGCCTTTTTATATTTGAGGATTTCCTCGTTCATGTAGACCGGAACGCGGATCATCTTGCCTTGGTCGATGATCGCGCGGGAAACCCCCTGTTTGATCCACCAAGCCGCGTAGGTGGAAAAACGGTATCCTCTTTTGGGATCAAATTTTTCAACACCCTTCATCAGCCCAATGTTCCCCTCCTCGATAAGGTCACTTAAAGGAACACCTAGATTTACGTACCGCTTGGCGATACTGATGACCAGACGCAGGTTGGCTCTGATCATCTTGTCCCGCGCTTCCCTGTCCCCTTTCTGCACCTTTTCGGCCAGCTCGATCTCTTCCGCAGCGGTCAAAAGCGCGATGGGACGAACGTCTTTTAAATATGCCTTGATGGGATCGGTCATCGCTTCTTTACTTTTTTCCCTTTTGTATTTATCCTGCTGCCATTGGCCGTCTTAAGGGCGGACTGGGCCGCGGCCAAACGGGCGATCGGAACACGATATGGCGAACAGCTCACGTAATCCATGCCGACACGGCAACAGAAATCGACGGAAGCCGCGTCGCCACCGTGCTCGCCGCAGATACCGACCTTCAGGTTCTTCTTTGTGGAACGGCCGCGCTCAATACCTAATTTTATGAGCATCCCGACGCCCTCCTGGTCCAAACTCTGGAACGGATCGTCCTTGAAAATGCCTTTACCGCCGTCTTTTTCCGTCGCAACATAGACCGGTAAGAAACGCCCGGCGTCATCACGCGAAAGCCCCAAGGTCATTTGGGTCAGATCATTGGTCCCGAAGCTGAAAAATTCTCCAACCTCCGCCAGTTGATCCGCTAAAAGGGCGGCGCGCGGGATCTCGATCATCGTCCCGACCAGATAAGGCAGCGTCACGCCGGCCTGCTTGATCAACCGGTCCGCGACGGCGCGGGTCTGCTGTTCGAGAATTCTAAATTCTTTTTTGTCGATCGTTAACGGATGCATGATCTCGGGCAAGACCTTGATCCCTTCCCTCCGGCATTTGATCGCGGCCTGGATGATCGCGGTCACCTGCATATCGAGGATCTCCGGGTACGTGATGCACAACCGGCAGCCGCGATGGCCCAGCATGGGGTTGGACTCATGCAATTGTTCACAGCGATGTTTGATCTTCTCCGGATCAAGACCCGTGATCTTGCTCAATTTTTCGATCCCAGCGTGGTCTTTGGGCGTGAACTCATGCAGCGGCGGATCGATCAAACGGATCGTGACCGGAAAACCGTTCATCGCTTTAAAGATGCCGTAAAAGTCGTCCGTTTGGAACGGCAAAAGTTTGGCGAGCGCTGTTTCACGGGCCTCACGTGATTCCGCGACGATCATTTCCTGGATCGCCAAACGACGTTCCTCAGTATCAAAAAACATATGTTCCGTGCGGCACAGCCCGATGCCTTCGGCGCCCATCTTGATCGCGTTGACGGCATCATAGGGCGTATCCGCGTTGGTGCGGACATTGATCTTGCGGAATTCATCCGCCCATTTAAGGATCGTATAATACGCATCCGGAAGTTCCGGCTCTCTTAAAGGCATATCACCGACGTAAACTTCACCGGCGGAACCATCGAGGGTAATATATTCACCCTGCTTGACCGTTTTACCATTGACCGACATTTGTTTGGCTTCGTAATTGATATTCAGCGCCTCGCATCCGACGATGCAACATTTGCCCCAGCCGCGGGCAACGACCGCCGCGTGGCTGGTCTTGCCGCCGGTCGCTGTCAAAATACCTTTGGCCGCGTGCATGCCGCCGACGTCTTCAGGACTTGTTTCCTTGCGCACCAAAATGACCTTCTCGCCCTTATGTCCCATTTTCTCCGCTTCCGCGGCCGTGAACACGACTTTACCGGCGGCAGAACCCGGAACCGCGTTGATCCCGCTGGCAAATCGCGCGGACTTCAGTTGCGCGGGAGCCACCTTATTGGTATCAATGACCGGATAAAAAAGACGCTCGATGTCATCGGAAGAAATACGTTTGACCGCTTGCTCTTTGGTAATGACCGGTTTGACGGCGAGCGCGGCATATTTTTTAGGAAGATATCCTTTTTTGACAAGATCATTGGCCTGGGCGCTGCTTAACAACGGCTTGGTCGCGTGATCGAGGGCGATGCGAAACGCGGCGGCCGGCGAACGTTTGCCGGTACGGCACTGCAGCATATAAAGCTTTTCATCTTCAACGGTGAATTCCAGGTCCTGCATTTCCTTATAATAGGATTCCAGGATCGCGCGCACCGCGCAGAGCTGATCATACGCCCTGGGCATTTGTTGCTGCAATGTGGAAAGTTTCAGCGGCGTACGGATGCCGGCGACAACGTCCTCACCCTGGGCATTGATCAGATAATCGCCATAAAACGTGTTCTCGCCGCTGTTGGGATCGCGCGTGAAACATACACCCGTTCCGCTGTTATTGCCTTTATTGCCGAAGACCATCTGCACGACGTTGACCGCGGTCCCTTTAAGGTCCGTGATCTTCTCGACCCGACGGTAGGTTTGGGCCTTCTCCGCCTCCCAGCTGTTAAAGACCGCCATGATGGCACCCCACAGTTGTTCCCAGGGATCCTGCGGAAAATCTTCTTTTTTATTCATTTTATAGAACGCCTTGAACTGTTCGCACAATTCCTTGAGTTTTTCAGCGGGGATCTCGGGATCGGTCTTGACGCCGATCTCGTGCTTCATTTCATGGAGCAGATCTTCCATCGGCTGCTTGGACAGACCCATCGCGGTCGAGGAGAACATCTGGATAAAACGCCGGTAGGCATCGTAAGCAAAACGCGGATTGCCGGTTTTCTTGGCCAGGCCCGCAACGCTTTTATCGTTAAGCCCGAGATTTAAAATAGTCTCCAGCATCCCCGGCATCGAACGCGCGGCACCGGAGCGCACCGAAACGAGCAACGGGTCTTTTTCGTCACCGAGTTTCTTCCCGGTCACTTTTTCAAGTTTTAAAACCGCGTCGCGCACTTCCTTTTCTAATCCCTTAGGGAGCTTGCGGCCAAGCTTGTAATAATCTTCACAGGTCTGGATCGTGATCGTGAACCCCGCCGGCACCGGAATGCCGATCGAGGTCATTTCCATTAACCCGATACCTTTACCCCCGAGCACACTCTTGCTTAATTCTTCACCTTTGGCTTCCGCGCGGCCGGCCCCGTAAGAATAAACATACTGTTTTGCCATCTTTATTACTCTCCTGTCTCTGTTGTGGTGTTAAATTAAATCGCTAATTTTTTGCGCAAATATTCTTTTAACCGTTCAACGGAGATCCGCTCCTGCGTCATGGTATCGCGCTCACGTACCGTTACCTGTCCGTCTTCCAGCGACTGCACGTCCACGGTCACGCAATAAAACGTTCCTACTTCATCCTGGCGCCGATATAATTTACCGATAGCAGCCGTATCATCATAAACGCAAACGAACTCTTTTTGCAAGTCATTCTTGACCCGTTTGGCAAGCGTAACGATGCCGTCATTCTTCTTCAAAAGCGGCAGAACGGCCACTTTGACAGGGGCCAGTTGTTTGCTGAACCTTAAAACCACACGGGTCTGGTCTTTGACGACCTCTTCGTGATAGGCGTCGACCAAAAACGCCAGTGTGGCGCGGTCCACCCCACCGGAAGGCTCAATAACGTAGGGATAAAATTTCTCGTTGGTCGTCAAGTCCTGATATTGCAGATCCTGACCGGAAAATTTCGCGTGTTGTTTAAGATCGTAATCAGTGCGGTTGGCAATGCCTTCCAACTCCGACCAGCCGAAGGGAAAATTGTATTCAATGTCCGTGCACGCGGCAGCGTAATGGGCGAGCTCGTCATCGGCGTGTTTGCGCAATTGCAAGTTATCTTTACGGACACCTAAATTCAAATACCACTGCAACCGTTCCTGGACCCATTGCTGATGGCAGGTTGTTGCCGCGTCTTTGGTGGTGAAATATTCGATCTCCATCTGCTCGAATTCGCGCATGCGAAAGGTGAAGTTGCCCGCGGTCACTTCATTGCGGAAGGCTTTGCCGATCTGCGCGATGCCGAAGGGGAGTTTGCGGTGGGTGCTATCCAAAACATTTTTGAAATTGACGAAAATGCCCTGCGCGGTCTCGGGCCGAAGGTAAGTCACGTTACCGTCCTCAACGGCACCGTAATGCGTCTTGAACATGAGATTGAATGCCCGGCCTTCGGTGAAATCTTTGGCCCCGCAGCCGGGACATTTGCCGTCTTTGAGATGATCGACACGGAAACGATTTTTACAGCGGCGGCAATCAACGAGAACATCGTTGAAATTGCTGACATGTCCCGAAGCCTCCCAGGTCTTGGGATGCATCAGGATGCTGGCATCGAGGCCGACCATGTCATCGCGCTGGTGCACGACGGTCTGCCACCAAGCCGTTTTGACATTGCGCTTGAGTTCTGCCCCCAGCGGGCCGTAATCCCAGGCGCTGCCTAACCCGCCGTAGATCTCCGAAGACGGAAATATAAATCCCCTGCGCTTGCACAGGGAAACGATCTTTTCCATTAAATCATTCTTCCCTGCCTGTCCGGCAGGCAGGTGGGGGTCTGCTACTTTCGACATAGAGGAGGTATTTTAACCAAAAGCATTTCAAAAAGCAAGGGTTTAGTCTTGTTATATTAATATTCAATAGCTTTTATTGGCGCAGGGGTCTTTTTGTGTATAATAACACTCGTGCGTTACGACCCCTTTCAGGAAAAAGCGATCGCCGCCATCAATGAAGGCTCCTCGGTCATCGTCTGCGCCCCCACCGGGGCCGGCAAGACCGCCATCGCCGAGCATACCATTGAACGCTGCCTCGAGCGAGGGGAAAAGGTCATCTACACTTCACCGGTCAAGGCGCTTTCCAACCAGAAGTTCCGCGATTTCTCAAAAAATTATCCGGACAAAGTCGGCATCTTGACCGGCGATGTCAACATCAACTCCGACGCGCCAACGCTCATTATGACGACCGAGATCTTCCGCAACAAGATCCTGGAAAAAGAATCGTCCCTGAAGCATTATACCTGGATCATCTTCGATGAGATCCATTATCTCGATGATATCGAACGCGGCAGCGTTTGGGAAGAGTCGCTCATCTTTTTGCCGGACCACATGCGTATTTTAGGGCTCTCGGCGACGATCCCCAACGTCCACGAGCTTGTCGGCTGGCTTAAAAGCATCCACCAGCATGATATCCGCGTCATCGAAGAGACCAAACGCCCCGTGCCATTGCATTTTTTCTACCAATGCCAGGGGAAAATTTACGATGACCTCAAGGAACTCAGCCGCCACGGGTATCAAAGCCCGCAATGGCGCGCGTCTTTTCACCAGCGGCTGCCCAAAACGGTCATGGTTAAACCCAACCGCCCGGATTCACTGATCCGGCATCTGCAGGAAAAGGATTTTCTGCCCTGCATCTATTTTACCTTCAGCCGCCGGCACACGGAATACCTTGCGGCGGAAATGCGCGGCTTTGATTTCCTTTCCCCTGAAGAAAGAAAAAAAATTACCAGTCTCTTTGATCATCTCTGTCACCAGTTCGATATCACGACCGAACCGAGCACCTTCGATATCCGCCCTTTTATCGAGCGCGGGATCGCCTACCACCACGCCGGGATGCTGCCCACCTTAAAAGAAGTGGTCGAGCGGCTCTTCACGACACGCCTCATCAAGGTGATCTTTACGACGGAAACCTTCGCGCTGGGGGTGAACATGCCCGCGCGCAGCGTCGTCTTCAATGAACTGCGCAAATTTTACGAGCACACTTTTATGCCCCTTAAAACGCGGGATTTCTATCAGATGGCCGGGCGGGCCGGGCGGCGCTCCATCGACACCGAGGGCCACGTCTTCTGCCGCGTCAACCCGCACGAACTCTCTGCTGAAGACCTCAAAAGGATGATCTTCTCCGAACCCGAGAAGGTAAGCTCACGCTTTAACGCCTCCTACGCGACAATCCTCAATCTTTACCAAAAATTCGGCGAAAAACTCTACGACGTGTATTTGCTTTCCTTCCACCATTTCCAGGAAAAAAGTTCTCGCCGCGAAAAAGCGGTGAAACATTTACGGGCCAAGGTGAGTTTTCTGAAACAGCTCGGACATATCCGCAAAAACCACGTGACCGAAAAAGGGATCTTCGCCGCGAAGGTTTACGGGTACGAATTGATCCTCTCGGAATTATTCGCCCGCGGGACCCTCGAGCAAATGACGGTCCCGCAACTGGGAGTTTTGGCCCTTGCCGTCGTGTACGAACCGCGCCCGCGGATGAACCGGCCCGCCCTGGACCGTCAGGCCAAACAGTTGCAGAACATGACCAATGATATTCTTTTTCCCATTCTAAAGATGGAAAAAAAATTCGGCATCCTACCACCGACCAAACTCTGCGCGTTTCATTTGAGTAAATTATTGGAAGAATGGATGAAAGGAGAGGATTTTAATCGCGTACTGCAGTACAGTGAAGCTGATGAAGGCGAAGTGATCCGCTATTTGCGTATGACCATCCAGGTGATGCGGGAAGTCCTGGACGCTCCCGTTTCCGGCGTCCTTAAAGACAAACTCCGCCAGACCATTCATAAGATCAACCGGGACGTCGTTGACGCGGAAAAGCAGCTACGAGCATAATGTTAGTGGTAAAGTGATACAGTGATAGAGCAGTAATCAGGCTTTACCACTTTTACCACTTACCACTCTACCACTAAACCACGCTTTCAATTTGCTCTTCTGCCCTTCCCGCCGTTCCTTCATCATCCTTGCGATGTCTTTCTGCCGCCGCGTGCCCTGTCCTCTTGCCATTCCCTGCTCCACTAATTCCATTTTTTCATGTGGCATTATTCAAATCAGATGCGCGGCCGGAATCACCATAAAACCGTCTACTTTACTTTATTCTTTTGCCTGGATCGAATTTCAACAAGAATAACACCTGCGACAATGGAAATTACATAAATCCCCAAAATAAATGTATTATATAAAAATTTTTCAGTCAGAAGTTTAAATATCGGGCTAATAATGATTGTGAAAGAAGTAATCGTTCCAATTAAAAACGTTCCTAATTTTGAATATGTGGAAATAACGTATAATGTGTTAAGCGCAAAAGGGATCCCCACATTGATAAAAGTCAATCGGATCTGATCCTCTGGAGATGTGTAAAAATAAGACGGCAAATCAGGATCACCCATAACGCTCATATTAAGGGCTGCGAGTATGCTTAGGGGGGTGATACATAAAATGAGCAATTTCCCTATCCATTTCTTATTTTCAAGCAATCCTTTGGCGAGAAAACCATATCCTATCGCTAAGAATATGTAAGAATAAAGAGCCAATTGACTTCCAAGTCCTTCCCCAAGAAATAAAATAATACCAGCCCATAAAGCGTCAAACAAACCTAAAGAAGTTCTAATAACATCCCTTAATTTAGTCATTTTTATTCCTTTCTTGGCGCGGAATTCAGTCTGATCACAGGACATCATACTTAATTTGCTACAATTCATCGGCGGTATCAATCCCGGGACATCATACTTAATTCGCCGCAATTGCTCGCCTCCCGAAGGGAGCCTGTCGACCGCAAGCCACTTTCATCGGTAAACATCTTTGCGGTCATCGATAGTAATAATATAAATGATGAGTTGGCCGCGTTCAATGCGGTAGATGATCCGATAATTGCCGGTTCGGTATTTGCGGTAACCTTGCCATTTGCCTTTGAGGAATTCGCCCAATTCGGGGTTTAGCGCGAGGCGGTCAATGGCTTTGGCGATCTGTTCGCCGATTTTGCGGTTTTTGCGGATAAAATCATCGAACTTTTCTTGGGCGAGCCTGGAAAGGACAACCGTATAGCGGGAACTCATAAGCCGTGTTTTCGCTTCACTTCAGACCACGGAGCCACTTCTTTTCGCTTGATCTGCTGTTCCGCTTTCAGAATTTCCTGATAAGTGGCGTCAAACTTCTCGAACCAGCGTCGAAATGCGGCAAACTTTTGAGGAGGCAGCTTGGATATGGTCTTTTCAATCTCTCTTATCTTTATCATAAGCCCTCCTCTTTCATATCAAGTATATCATAATTTCACATTCATGGAATTGTCCATTTAAAAAATTTTATAGCGGAAACGTTTGAATTCGGCCCAAAAAACTGTATTATAAAAGACGAAATGAACCGGATGAAACCGAAAAAATCCAAACTCACCCCCCGGGGATTGTATCAAAGTTTCGCGTATGCCTTTAACGGTTTGCGCATCACCCTTCTCTCCCAGCAGCACGCGTGGGTATATCTGGTCGCGACCATCCTGATCTTCGCGGCCAGCGCCGTTCTCGGGATCTCATCGGAAGAATGGTGCTGGATGATCATTGCCATCGTCAGTGTCTGGATGGCGGAGGCCTTGAATACCGCCTTTGAATTCCTCTGCGACGTGGCCTCGCCCGAATTTCATCCGCTCGTGGAAAAGGCCAAAGACGTTTCCGCCGGCGCCGTGCTCATTTGTATCATCGGAGCCAGCGCGATCGGCTTCATCATCCTTGGCCCTCCCCTTTTACGATTCCTCGGATACTAAAAAAGCGTTACTCTTTGTGACAACATCCTCCACCCTTCTTGCAGCAACCAATGGCGAACGGTCCGGAACCGGTGGCGATCAAGGCAAGGCATGAAGCGATGATCAAAAAGTTGTATTCAAATCCACCGTTTTGCATGCCAAAACCGTTTTTCCCATGGATCGTGATGATGGCACCCAGCATGATAATGATGATGCCCAAAGCGGCAAATTCAGTCAAGAATCCTAACAAGATCGCAACGCCACCGAGGAATTCGCCCCAGGAAACCATCGCCTGCAACACAACCGGCATATTGGGATTCCACGCCGTTCCCATGCTGGTTCCGGCGCCGAAGACCTTGCCGAACCCGTGATACGTAAAGATGATGCCCACCCCCAGACGCAGGAAAAGCCCCGCGTAGGGCTTTAACTTCTCACAACATTCCTTTCCCATCATGCTTACCTCCTTTTTGTGATCGTTAATGGATAACCATACCGGCGAATAAACCTTTACGCCCAGATTCGCCATCGTTGTCAATACCAATCCTTCGTTCGCTAAAATGCTCACTCCGGATTGGTATTGACCAGTAACCTTTTCTTCGGGACTTTCATAAACCACCCGGAAGCATCTGGTAGTATTGCCGCAGAACGACAAAAGCATTGGCTGTCGCTTTAAACAAAGCAAATGTAATAGCAAGAAAGACCGTGGTTAAGACAATTTTCTTTATAATAGAAAAATTTGGGTTCACCCACACCAGCGGGATCACGAGCGGCCCAACGAACAAAAATCCCAAAATGAGCGTCGAGGTCTTCAGATACCATTTCATTTTGGGTTTCAAAAATTCGCCGCAATGCCGGCATTTGACGGCATCGTCCTGGATCTCCTCGGCGCAAAAGGGACATTTTTTCATTTGGCCTTCCCCGTCAACTTCTTCAATTCTTCCGGATTCATCGCGTAGCTGTGCGCCTTGTCGGGGAATTTCCCACGACGGACATCTTTACAAAAATGGGTAACGCCCTTCTCGATTGTCTTATTCAGATGAACGTAGCGTTTGACGAATTTCGGCGTGAAGCGCTCGAACAATCCCAGAAGGTCGTGCGTCACCAGGACCTGCCCGTCGCAATCTTTCCCGGCACCGATGCCGATCGTGGGGATCGAAAGTCGCTGCGTGATCATTGCCGCCAAAGGAGCGGGGATACATTCTAAAACAATACTAAAGCATCCTTTTTTCTCCAACGCGAGCGCGTTGTTCAGGATCCAGCCGGCGGAATCGGCGTCTTTGCCCTGAACTTTGAACCCTCCCATTTGCTCGGCGGTCTGGGGCGTTAACCCAACGTGGCCCATCACGGGGATCCCGGCTTTAACGATATTTCCCGCGACCTCAAGGCAGCGGTCGAACCATTCCAATTTGACGGCATCGCAGCCGGCTTCCTGAACAAACCGTTTGGCATTAGCAACCGCTTGGGACGGATCTTGCTGATAGGATTCAAAAGGCATATCGCCGACCAAAAGCGCGCGTTTGACCGCGCGGCGCACCGCTTTCGCGTGATAAAGCATCTCCGTCATGCCCACTTGCGTCGTTGAATCCAAACCCAAAACGACATTCGCCAGGGAATCACCGACGAGAATGATGTCCACCGCGCAGCGGTCGATCACTGATGCCAACGGATAATCATAAGCCGTGAGGACAACAATTCTTTCTTTTTTGCGTTTCTTTTCCTGGATTTGACGGATCGTTACGCGCTCGCTCATGTCACTTTTTTTGCAAATAATTATCGATATCCACAGCGGCTTTTTTCCCCGAGGCCATGGCTTCCACCGCTGCCGTGGCGTTGGTCACCACGTTACCACAGGCAAAAATACCGCGCAGCGAAGTCGTGGAATCACCGGGGTCGGTCCAGATCGTGCCATCATCGTTGACCTTCAATTGCGTAACGTCACGCTTGATGAGAGAATTCGGCGCGTGCCCCATCGCGATGATGACCGAATCCGTCTCAAGCACGAAATCGGAATTCGGCACCGGCGTTAATTCCCAATGTCCGGTCGCGCGCGTGTCCGCGTAATCGAGCCGCAGGCATTTGACCGCGCGAACGAAGTGTTGGTCGTTGCCCACGATCTCCAAAGGTTTGGCGAGCGCCTCGATGTGGACGCCTTCCTGCGCGGCGTAAACACTTTCTTCCGGGATGACTTTTTTATCTTCCAGCGCTTCCGGTGACACCCACGTCACCTGCTTGCCCAGGCGCAGCGCGGCGCGCGCGCAATCAAGCGCCATATATTCTGATCCCAAGACAACGACCCGCGTGCCTAACCGAAGCTCACCTTCTTTTTCGCGCTGCCGCCGGATCTGGCTCAAACGCAAAAGAAATTCCTCGCCGTAATAAACGCCGCCCAGATTCGCGCCGGGCAGGTCCTGCAGTTGCACAACACCTGCGCCGGTTGCCAGAAGGATCGCCTCAAACCCTTGCGTGGTAAGGTCCGACAAGTTAACGCTTTTACCCGCGTAACAATTCGTCTTGATCTCAACGCCCAGAAACTTGATTTCCTGGATCTCCTCATCGAGGACTTTCGCGGGAAGACGAAACGTCGGGATGCCGTAACGCAACACCCCGCCGGGCTGGTCGAACGCTTCCAGGACCGTCACGCGATAACCTTTGTGCGCCAGCGCCGCGGCCGCGCTTAATCCGGCGGGACCGGAGCCGATGACCGCCACTTTTTTACCCGCGCGCGCCTGCGGTTTATGAAGGGCAAATCTCGGTTTTCCGAAATCCGCCGCGAAGCGCTCCAGCGCGCGAATAGCCGGCGGATCGTCCTGCTCATTGCGTAAACCCGAGGTCTCGCACGGCGCCGTGCACACGCGCCCGCAGACCGATGGTAAAGGATTTTGTTCCCGGATCTTTGCAAGCGCCTCGACAACGTGGTTCTCACAAAGCGCGCGCACGAACCCCGGGATATCGACTCCCAACGGACAAGCACCGCTTTCGCCGGGCTTCAAACAATGCAGCGCGCGTTTGGCCTCCTCGAGCGCTAACTTCTTTGGATATCCAAGGGAAACTTCGTCAAAATTCTTAGATCGTTTTCTCTCGGATTGAACGACGACTTCAGGTTGCCCCATCGGTCTTTCTCCTTAAATGCGTTCATGCGGATTTTCAAGTCCGCGAAATCAACCTCATGTCCGTTAAACGCCGGCCCCTCCACGCACGCCAGCACGCTCCGGCCGTTGACCTTAACGCGGCACGACCCGCACAATCCCATGCAATCGATCATCGACACATCCAGAATGACCTGCGTCTCGATGTTCAAACTTTCCGTCAAGCCGCACACGGCCTCCATCATATCGACCGACCCGACGGCATAAACCCCCTGCACTTTCTCTTCGCTCATGACCCGCCTGAAAACATCCGTGGCCAGGCCGCGATATTCACGGGAACCATCCTCCGTCGCGATAAAAATTTTATGGCAGGCGATACGCATCTGGGCTTCCAGCAGCAATTCCCGGCGCGTACGCGCGCCGATAATGCCGATCACTTTGTTGCCCGCCTGCTTTAACGCGCGAGCGACCGGCGCGATGCGCGCGATGCCAACACCCGTGGCGATACACACAACAACACCTTTTTTCTCGATGCGAAGGGGCGTGCCCAGCGGCCCCAACACCGAATAGATCGACTGATTGATCGGCATCGCGCCCAACTTTTGCGCCACCGGATCCGCTTCCTGGACGATGATCGCGATGATCCCGCGCAACGGATCGATCTCGGAGACGATCAAAGGGATAGACGCCTCTCCTTGCGCCGGACACACCTTGACGAATTGTCCCGGGCGCAGTTTTCCGGCGATGTCCGGACAACGGATGTCGAGGCGTTTGAACCGGTCGGCGAAATTCTGTTTGTTGACGATCTTGTAATCCATAAATTCAGGTACCGGAACCAGGGTCCAGTTTCTTCCGGGACTCTGGACCCCGGCCCCTGGCTACTATTTTTTCAAAATTTTTATCAACTCACCATACGACAACGTATTTAACACATCTTTTTTAGTCAGCCAGCCGCGGCGCGCGGTGGTGACCCCGAATTTCATGAAATCCATATGTTCACTGCGATGCGCGTCGGTATCGATGACAAATTTGACCCCGTATTTGCGCGCGTGATAGACGTTGGCCCCGTTTAAGTCCAGCCGAATAGGGAAGGCATTGATCTCCAGGCAGACGTTATTGTCGACGGCGGCTTTGCAAACCTCTTGAAAATCGAAATGGTAGGGCTCACGTTTTCCCAGATGAACACCCGTAGGATGCGCGATAGCGTGGACGTATTTGTTTTGGCAGACTTTCACGAGCCGTTTGGTCAATTGTTCGGAACTTTGTTCGAATCCGCTGTGGATAGCGGCAATGACAAAATCAAATTCGCTCAGAATCGTATTATTGTAATCCAAATTTCCCTCACTGTCTATTTCTACTTCCGTTCCAAAGAGAATATGAAGATCCTTCGCCTTGGCGTTGAGCTCATCGATCTCTTTCTTCTTTTTCTTCAGGTCTTCGGGCGAAACACCGCCGGCCACCCTTAAACGCGGCGAATGGTCGCTCACGGCCACATACTTGTATCCTTTTAAGCGCGCCGCTTGCGCCATTTGCGCGATCGAATTGTGTCCGTCCGACCAGGTGGAATGGACATGCAGATCGCCCTGGATGTCTTTTTGTTCAATGAGCGTAGGGGCACAAAATTTTGTGCCCCTACTGAATATTTCCGCTTCGCCAAAATCCTCGCGCATCTCCGGCGGGACGTAGGGCAGGCCCAGCGCCTTGAAACAATCGGCCTCCGTTTTCCCGGCGATCATTCGCTCGCGTTCGCCTTTGACGGAAAAAATGCCGTATTCACTGACCTTCATTTCTTTTTTAATGGCGATCTGGCGCAGTTTGATATTAAAATCCTTCGAACCCGTAAAATACAGCAGCGCCGCGCCAAAACTTTTCGGCTCAACGACCCGGATATCGACCTGGACATTATTTTGCGTGAGGATCGATGATTTGGTTTCCCCGTGGGCGTTGATACTTTTGACCTGCGGCAGATGGATAAAGACGTCCATGACCTTTGCAGGATTGATCGAATCGATGAGGATGTCGATGTCGCGCACCGTTTCGCACCCACGGCGCAGGCTTCCCGCGGCGACGATATCTTTGACCTCGGACAATTTTTTAAGGGCCGCGACAAATTCCTCCGCCACTCCGGTGGCCGTGCCCAGGTGCATCCGTTCCTGCCCTTCCTGGACGATCTTCAGGCCGCGGCGGATGTTTTGAATCGTTTTTTCCTGAATGCCCGGAAGCCCTGCCAGCTTTCCGGCCTCAATGGCCTTACGCAGGTCCTGCGGATCCTTCACTTTCAGTTGCTCAAAAAATAATTTCGCTTTTTTCGGGCCCACCGAAGGGATCTCTACGACCTGAAGCAATCCTTCCGGAATTTCTTTGGTCAATTCCTCGTAGGCGGTCATTTTTCCGGTGTCGAGATACTGGGAGATCTTTTCCGCGAGCGTCTTGCCGATGCCGGGGATTTCCGTCAGGCGATTTTCCTTACGGACGGTTTCGATGTCTTCGGGAAGGCCGGCGATCGTCTCCGCGGCCTTGAAATACGCCCGCGTCTTAAAGACGATCTCTCCCTTGATCTCCAGGAGCGTCCCCATGCGTTCCAAAATGTCGGCGACATCTTTATTTCGCATAAAAATAAACCCCATTCATGGCACCGCTTACTTCAAAGCATCTTCCAGCGCGCGGTAAGTTTCGGCGCGCTCTTTCTCGATCGCGGCATTGCGCGGGTCCAACTCCAAGGCGCGGGTAAAGTCGCCGGCCGCCAGACGGTATTGTCCGGTCACCCGAAAAAACCGGGCACGGTTGACATAAGAAGATGCCGCGCGGGGCCGCAGTTCAATGGCCTTGTTAAAATCCTCCAGGGCCAAGCGGTCCTCAAGCAGGTAAAAATATATCAGCCCCCGGTTGTTGTAGGCCTGCGCGAACCCGGGATACAGCGCCAGCGCCTGATTAAAATCCGCGATGGCCCGGAGATAATCTCCATGCTTCCCGTAGATGATCCCGCGGTTGTTGTAGGCCCGGGGGAATCGGGGGGCCAGGGCAATGGCCATGGTGTAGTCCGCCAGCGCGTGGACATGATCGCCTTTTTGATCATACATCTTGCCCCGGGCAAAATAAGCGAACTGGTCGGTCGCGTCCTTACGGATGACCGCCTGCCATAGGGTTGTATCGTCCTCCCAGACCCGGCTTTGCCGGTAGGTTTGCGCGCCCAACGCTGAAAACAAAAATGCCAGTGCCGCGATAAACGCAACGTTCGCCGCCTTGCGCGCGCCCGGGCGTTGTCCCAGCGCGTAAACACGCTGGGAAAGACGCTCGACGCACAAGCCGAAAAAAAGACAAAACCCCGCGCTGGGCAAATACATAAACCGGTCGGCCACCACGTGCACACCCCAGGAAGTTTGGAGCCTCACCAAAAAAAATATCGACGCGATAAAAAATCCGTTCGCGAAGAAAAACCAGCGGTCCCGACGGTAGCGCACGAGGCACACGACATACACGGCGAACAAGATCAGGGAGAACAAAATCTCGGGGTTTTCAAGCGTGACCGACGACGGTACCGCGTACAAAGGCGACAGGTCCACGGGATAAATGAACTTCCGGAGATAAAACACAAAGCTCCAGACGGCGGTCAGCGCGGCCTCGGCCCAATTGCCCATCAGGTGGCACTGGTACAGCGCGGCGGTTATCCAGGCCACGGGGACAATGTAGGCGGCATGTATCAATTTTTCAATGATCCGGCGCCCGCTCAATTTCCTTCCGTAAAAAAAATCGAGCAGGCACAGCACGAGCGGCAGGCTAAGGGCCATGGGCTTGGCCAAGATGCTTAAAAAACCGCAGACGACCGAAAAGACAAAAGCGCGCCCCGCCCCGGTCTGCAGATACCGCCAATACTGGTACAGCGCCAGCATGTAGAAAAACGCGTAGAGGACATCTTTGCGCTCCGTCACCCACGCCACCGATTCGACGTGCATCGGGTGCAGCGCGAACAAAAGCGAACCCGCGCCGGCTGCCGGCGCGCTAAGCCCCATGCGCCGGCCAAGACTAAAAAGGACACCTGCGACGAACATATGCAAAAGGAGGTTGTCCCAATGATAAACAAAAGGCTGGAATCCGAAGAAATGATGTTCAATGGCGAAAGAAAGGATCGTCAGCGGAATGTACGTGTCGTTGACCGTTGTCCGGAAGATCGCCGCGATATTCTCCGGACCCAGCGAAATGACCTGCGGATTTTCCAGGAGGTGCCCCGGATCGTCGAACGCGGTGAACCGGGCGGTCAATGTCGGAGAGAATGCGATCAAGGTAACCGCCCAGAGAAAAAATAAAATATATCCGGGCTTGCGCCATGATTTGTCAAGAACGATATCAGTCCCTCCTTTCCCTGAGGATCAGTCTAGAAAAATACCCCCGGCGGGGGTTTGGGCAATTTTGCGGCGAGCTTCAGGGCCTCACCCAGGATCTGGAACGGCAGCTTGATCAACGCCAGCGGCGCCTGTAACAGCGACGCGCAGCCGCTGGAAGTGACGCACATCGCGCACAAGAGAAGAATGAGAACCGTTTTTTTGAAAGGATTCAAATGAACAGCCTGCCCGTTCTGGAAATTTAGGATATTGGGTGATCAGAGAATCAGGGAATAGGATATTGGGCCATCAGGATATCGGCGACAAAAATCTTTTCCCGATACCCTGATATCCAAATCACCTGTTCCCAAATTTCCAAATATCCCAATATCCTTTACCAACTATTCAATTTTCAAAAATACATTCGACTCAAAGGCGCCGTTTTCCAGGGTCGTTCGAACGCCGCCGGTTTTAAGGAACGTAAAACTCTTTAAAAGCGGGACAAGGACATTGGCCTCGAGCCCCTCGCGGCTTTTGCGCTCCGCCCGATAGCGCTCGTGATCACGACGGGTCTTTTCCAGTTCCTTCTGCTGCGCCTGTGCGTCCGCGATCCCCGCCTCCAGGGCCGTGATCTTTTCCCGGGATTGTTCAAGCTCGGCGTGCTGCATGGCGGCGTCGACCTGTTGGGATTCCAGATTCCATATTTCATCATCGAGCGCCGCGATCCGTTTCCTGGTCACGGCCAGTTCCTGCTTTTGCAATTCCAGGTCTTTGACAACATCGGCGAGACGCTGCGCGCTTCCTTGCTGGAACGCCTCTTTCTGCGCATCCTGCGCGGCGAGGTGTGTCTTGGCCCAGGTGAGGACGTCCTGCAATTTGCGCGTGGTCTCATCGACGCGGATGAACTGGAGCGCCCGGCTTTCCGGGTGATCGTCCAGGTGAACCTCTTTAAACGCGTCGGACGCCGCCAAAGTTGACAAACGGTTCTGAAAACTGTCGATGGATTCCTTGATGACCGGCCGGCTCAAAGAGAACAGCACATATTTATCTAAAACGCAATAGGCCAGCTCAATGCCCGCTCCTCCTTCGGAAGAAGGCTTGCCCGCCAGCGGACTGACGATATACTTGATCGCGATGCCGTTATAATCTTCCGTGTGCACGTGTTCCAGAAACCGGTCCTCAAATTTCGCCAAAAGCTGTCGGGTTTTCGTTTCATCTCCGATCTTTATAAAAAATAAAAATTCCGGGACCGGGAACAAACTTTCCACGCGGATATCTTTCAAGTAGCCGCCCATTTCATCGCCAAAGGCGGGAAGAACGTCCTCTTTGATATTCACATCGAGGACGGCTTCAAGCGCATTGATCGGAGTTCCCGCGTCCTCTTTGCCCTGGTGCGCCACCGCGACTTCATGCTCAATATCATCCCAGTAAGCGCCCAGGTCCAGGCAATTGGTCCGCTGGTACAGGATCACTTCGGACGGAATGAACGCCAGCGTCGCGTTACGCGCCGCTGGACAACTGTACATCGCGCTCTTTTGGGGGTCGACCTTATCCTTGTCAAAATAAAGATCGAACTTCAAGCTTAACATGTCGTCCCAGCGCCCGGAAAGCCCCAGGACATCCAACCCGGCGGCCAGACGTGAGCGTTCCGCCAGCCACGATTTGATACCTTCCACATTCTTCCGCGTGCTTCCTCCTTCAGAGGAAAGCTCATCCTCTTGCGGGGCAGATGCGTTGCGGATCTCCTCTTCCATGCGCTTGACCAACGCGCCCAAATATTGGTTGGTATATTGGGAAATGTCCGCCATGTTCCAATAGCCGTCGATCTGCGATGGCACGATCGCCCGTTCGCGGGATCTGCGCAAATGCGCGTCGGCGGAAAGCGCAGGAACCTCACGCAGCGAGGCCCTCACGCTTTGCTCGAGGACATGTTCGTCGATCCCGATGACCAGCAGATCGCGGATGTTCACGAACCCGATGCGGATCTCCGTCCCAGGCAAGGTAACGTAATACAGTGTATAACCGTCGACGCCGGCCTTTTCGGGCTGAAGTTTGGTGTTATACTGCAAAAACCGGGCCAGAAAATCCACAAAGACGCCCTTACCTTCCGTGCGCGTGACCAAAAGGACGTTGGAGAACATCTTGCGCACGAAACCATACATGTCCTTGTCCGAGAGGATAGCGATCTCCCCGGGATCCGTTGCCGGCGGATAAAAAGCGAGCGCGAATTCCTGGCCGAAGAACTCTTTGAAGATGGCCGCGGTCGACGGGTCGGCGAATTTCTCGCCAATGGATTTAAGCAAATCTTTTTGGTGTTGGCTAAACGCGCTTTTTTCCAGCAGTTGATCCCAGCGCACCGTTTGCAGGTTTTGCCAGAAAGCGGTCGACTTGATCGCGGTAAAATTCTGGTCTACATCAGAAAACTTGACGTAAAATAACGCGCCCTGCGGCAAGACATCTTCAATGGCGCGCGCCCTGTTCTGCCACAAGAAGAATCCCACTCCCGCGCCGAGGACAACGAGCGCGATCAACACAATAATGATGATCCGTTTGGCGGACATGGTCAATTTCCGATCCCGAAAAATTCCCGGGCGTTTTTATTGAGGATTATCAAGGCCTCGTCTTCATCCATTTGTTTTAAAGCGCAATATGCTTTGAGCGTTCGCGCGACATCCCGCGGCTCGGCCTGATACTCTTCTTGTGTTTGTGGATCTTTAAAATGCACCGGACAATCCGTTTCGATCAAGGTCCGCTCGATGGGCGCCGTGGCCATGGCCTCGCGTGACTGCGGGCTGTACGCGACACTTGGGGCGGTCGAAACAAAATATCCGGCCTTGATAATGTCATGTAATACATCGACGGGTCCGCTGTACCAGTGGAAAACGGCCTTGCCCACACCGATACTTTGCGCCGTTTCCAGGCATTCCCGCCATATGCCGCGGGCGTGAATGATCGCCGGCAAATTCAATTCTTTGGCCGCTTCGAGAAACGCGCGAAAGACCTCACGTTGTTCGTTTTTCTTAGCGTCGTCCTTGCGCACCCACTTGTACCCAAAATCCAGGCCGATCTCGCCGACAGCGGATAATTCTTTCGTATTGGCGCGCATCAATTCGAGGCACGCCGCCACATCCTGCCGGTTGGCTTCCGAGGGATGAATGCCCATGCCCAGCGCGATCTTCGGCTGCCGCGTTTTCTTTTTGATCTCCAGATTTTTACGGCAGGAATTCAGATCCATACTGACCGCCACGATCGCCTCAACGCCGGACTCGACGGCATTCTTAAGGGCCTGGTCCAAATTTTCCAGATGATCCAAATGGGCGTGCGTATCAATTATTTTCATTTTATGCAGTCACTGGTCGCTAGTCCCTAGACACTAGCGACTGTTCAAAACAAATGTCACGGGTCCGTCATTAATGAGCGACACTTCCATCATGGCCCGGAACACTCCGGTCTCAACGGGACAATTTGCTTGTCGCAATTGCGTAACGAAATGATCGTACAACTCTTCCCCTTTGGCCGGGTCCGCGGCCGCATCGAAAGAAGGCCGGCGGCCTTTGGCGCAATCACCGTACAACGTAAACTGCGAAACGACCAAGATCGCGCCGTGAATTTCGGCGAGCGAAAGGTTCATCTTCCCTTGCGCGTCCTCGAACATCCGCAGCTCAACGACCTTTTTGGCGAGATATTCGGCGTCTTCGCGGGTATCGTCTTTGCCGACGCCGACAAAGACCAGCATCCCTTTGCCGATCTCGCCGACGGTTTTTTTATCCACTTCGACTTTGGCGTTTCGGACTCTTTGCACGACGGCTTTCATCGCACCTCCATTAAATAATAGTTTGATTATAAGTATTATTAAGAGGGCGGTCAACCACATTGACATTAATTCGAATCTGTGTTAGAACTCAAGACTATGAACTTAAAGAAAATCTTGGAAGAAAATCAGTTTTCCGCGGCCGCGATCGAACGCATTACGGCAAGCGGCATCACCGACCTTTACCCTCCCCAGGCCGAAGCGATCCAGAAAGGCATCCTCAATGGCAAAAGCCTTTTGATGGCGGTCCCCACCGCCGCCGGTAAAACGCTGATCGCCGAATTGTGCATGGTCAAGTCAATCTTGGCCAACGACGGACGCTGCCTTTACATCGCGCCCTTAAAAGCCCTGGCCAGCGAGAAGTATAACGATTTTAAAAATAAATATGCATCTTTAGGGATCGAGGTCGGCCTGGCCATCGGCGATGCGGACAGCCCCACCCAGCATTTGAATCGTTATAAAATTCTGGTGGCAACCGCGGAAAAAGTCGACTCCCTCCTGCGCTCCCGCGCGCAGTGGCTGATCAATTCTTTGTCCGTCGCGGTGTTGGACGAAATTCATTTTATCAACGACGGTTCGCGCGGGCCGACTCTAGAAATTCTCGCCGCGCGCTTAAAGCAACTTAATCCGAAGATCCAAATCCTCGCTTTAAGCGCCACGGTCAGCAACGCTGCCGAGATCGCCAAGTGGCTGAAGGCAGAACTCGTTTCCAGCAGCTGGCGGCCGATTCCCTTGAAGGAAGGCGTTTATTACAGCGAACGCATCCAGTTTCACCGTTACGGGACAAAGATCATCAACGAAGAACCGCCGGATGATTTAAGCAAACTCACTTTGGATACCCTGCGCGGCAAAGGACAGGTGCTTATTTTCGTCAATTCCCGCCGCTCGACACAGGCCGTCGCGCACCAGATCGCGGGCGACGTCGCCAAAACGATCACGAGCGCAGAAAAAGGACAACTCGTCCAGCTTTCCAAACGCCTCGCGGGAAACGCCAGCGACACGACCAAGATCTGCCGCAAACTCGCCGACGCGGTCTTGGCCGGTGTGGCGTTTCACCACGCCGGACTCAAGCCAAATCAGCGGGACTTGATCGAACAAAATTTTAAAACGAATCTGATCAAAGTGATCGCCTGCACGCCGACACTTGCGGCCGGAGTGAACCTCCCTGCCCGTCGGGCCATCGTGCGCGACCTTAAACGTTACGAGAATGGTATCGGCCAGGCCTACATACCTGTTTCAGAATATAAACAATGTGCTGGTCGAGCAGGTCGCCCACAATACGACGATTACGGCGAAGCGGTCCTCATTGCCAAATCACATTCCGAGGCCAACACACTTTTGGAAAGATATGTCCAGGCCTCACCGGAACCGGTCATTTCCAAATTAGGCAATGAACAGGCGCTACGCATCCACATCCTCGCCTCCATTGCCGGCGGGTACGTGCACGATGTCAAAGGCATGTTGGATTTTATCCAGCACACCTTTTTTTACCACCAACGCCAGAACGCTAATGTGCTTTCTTTGATCAGCGAGATCTTTGAATTTCTGCACAAGGAACAGTTCATCGAAAAAAGCGGTTACCGTTTCTTCGCCACCACTTTGGGCAGCCTCACGAGCCGTTTGTACATCGATCCTTTGACCGCGATCACGCTGCGCGACGGTCTCAACGCCGCTGCCAAGAAGGGAACGTTCTCCGCCGTGGGTGGATTGCATCTCATTACCTGCTGTCCCGACGGGCCGGCGCTTAACACGGGTAAAAAAGACACCGAAGAGCTGGAGAATTTCGCCGCGCGCTTTCGCGAGGAATTTATCTTCACGCCCGAGAACTGGGCGGATCTGGATGATTATTACCGTTACGCTTCGACACTTAAAACAACGGGGATGTTGCTGCAGTGGATCGAGGAAGAAAAGGAAGAATTGCTCTGCGACCAGTTCGGCATCGGGCCCGGGGACATTTACCGGCACATGGAATCGACCCAGTGGCTGTTGTACGCGGCGGGGCGGATCGCGGATCTTCTGCATCACAAATCGCTGACGTTCCAGCTGCAAAATCTGCGCAACCGCGTGCGCTATGGGATCAAGGAAGAACTCCTTGAATTGGTCCAACTTAAAGGGGTGGGCCGCATCCGCGCGCGCATCCTCTACGAAAAAGGCTACAAACGCCTTTCCGATTTTAACCGCGCCAGCGTGGACCACTTAAGCCAGATCAAGCAGATCGGCAAAACCCTCGCCCAGGACATCCTCAACCAGATCTCCTCCGGCACTACCCACGCTCCGGCAATTCACAGATAACACTAAGGATGAAACCCGAATTTCGCTTTCGGCTTTTCAGGCTCGGCCATAAGTCTCTGGATTGCTTGTCTGGATTGCTTGAAAGATGGCTTGAATTTCCGCGTCATGTTTACCCACTCTTCGTTCAAGCTCTTTGAACTGAAAGGCCAGTTCTTTATGCGTCGACAACATTTCCCGCAATTTGACAAACGCCCGCATGATCGCGATATTGACGCGCACGGCCCGCTTGCTTTTTAAAACACTGGAAAGCATCGCGACACCCTGCTCTGTGAACGCATAAGGAAGATACTTGACGTTCCTACCTTGTTTCAAGGTCACATTCTGTGACCTTGAACCTTTCACAGCCGCTCCTCTTGAAATCACAATTTGTGACTTCAAGATCTCCACCTCATTCCACGTCAATTGGAACATAAAATCGGCCGGAAAACGATCTTTGTTGCGCTTAACCGCCTGAATTAATACCTTTGCCCCAACGTCATAAAGCTCGGCCAAATGCGGGCTAAGTATCACTTTGTGCCCGCGCAAAATAAAAATCCTTTGATTGATGACATCCGATGAAACCAATGCGCGCATAGTATCCCCTTTCGTTAAATGAACCATTGTTAACGGGGGGAATCGGGTGGTGATTGAAACTGGGATTGCTGGGGGGATTACCGTGAACAATAATACCTTACCGGCGCGGGAAGAGCAAAAAAATATTTGGGGCGCGGCTTGCCGACTACGAACTACTGCAATTAATGGGACTAGAGGGACACATTGCTTAATTCCGGATTATGTATTGTGTCCCTCTATTTTGTGTCCCTCTATTTTTAGTGTCCCTCTATTTTAAACTTTTCTTCTACGCCCTATAAAAGCGCCAGCCATGCCACCGCCCAATAAAAACATCGTTACCGGTTCAGGGACGACATTTTGGTCTGAAGCTGGCTCACCTTGGATTCTTAAACTTACTGCAGAAGCATCACTCTCAAGATAAATATCATCAAACGGTCCTCCTGTATGGAGTCGAAAAGCATAATCCTGCAAAGGATTGGGAGATGGTCCTGCAATAAATCCGCGAAACGTATCCAATGCGCTCTCTCTTGGTTCAAACCCTACCCAATATGTCCCGGCCGAAAGATTCCAAGCCAAGCCGTTGGCGCCATCCCATTGATAACCATCATTGATCTGCAGCGGCGAGGAAACTACCGTCGCAAACAACTCATTGTTAACATTTGGAACTTCTCCGCCATCTGAATAAATTGCTATATGATAAGTTTGAGGACCGCCGCTAGAGCTGTTTCTAATAATAAACGATTCAATATCTGTTATAAGATATGATTGATTGAGATCAAATTCCATTGCAAATTGTTGGGATGTATCAAATGAGAAGTGACTAAATCCACCAATGGTACCATTTCCGCTTGCAAATGGCTGGTCTGTATTAATGATGAGAAGAGCGTTAGCATTATTTGGCACAATCAAAAGGATACCTAAGATCAATGACAAGAAACATGTTTTTTTCATAAATCTCTCCAGTTAGCTTATGGTTAAATTCTCATGTTACAAGGTAAGAGTATAAAAGGACACCTGGGATGTGTCAATATGACAACATAGGACAAACTATCACAGCACTTTGGGGTTACGGCGTTTACCCTGAGCTTGTCGAAGGGTGCTTGCCCTCAATTAGAGGGACACTGGAAGTTCGCGGCAGTCTATTTACTATTTACACGGAAGTCCTCTCTATAGAACAGTATTGTCAATTGCCTCAATTAAAACTTTTGAATCTTGATAGTATTGCTCAACATCATTTAAAGTAATTGCACACGGATTTCCGTGGGCGAGAGCATTTTTATTTTGCACTAAACTATTCAAAGCTACCCGACACTTCTCAGGCACAGCCAAGACCACAGCCTCCCAAGAAATATCAAATCTTTTCAATAAAGACCGAATATTCTCCACATCGGGATTTCGAAAAGACGTGTGTATCGAAACTTGGATATAATCACTGATCTGTGTCGATCCAAGTGAAGCTACTTTTTCGTTAATGATTAATTCAATAACTGCCTCATATATACCACACACAAAAACAACTAAAAATCTTGCGAAATATGATTCCGCAAGATGAGGCAGGGAACTAAAACTTTTTATGTTTGAAAAAGCTTTATCGATATCATCTAGTAATTTTTCTGCGTCTTTACATTTCATTTCAAAAAGATCTGTGAGGCAATTTTAATTCGAGTCGCAACTCTATCTGCGTCAGTGGTTGATTTAGAAATTGAATCCAAATAAACATTGTCCTTCACTAATTTCTGATATTTCGGATGAAGATCTCTAATATTCTCTAACCCAACTTTAGCCAAGGAAACACATATTGAATCAAAAAGAGCCACATTAATTCCCGCTTTTAATTTAAAAGCATGAGGTCCTATCTCTCTCAAAATTAAATCCATTAACTCAGTAAATAATTCTGAATATTTTTTTTGTTCCGCTAGATTGATTTCCCTTTTCTCTCGCATAAAATCACTAATAAAATCTTTCATAGGTTTTTTATATTTAGCAGAATTCTCATATAATGCCAAAAATCTTAGGATCAATTCAACATCACGCATCCTTGGATCCAGGCGACTACTCCCATATAAACTTCTCCATGAAGGATAAAGATTTAACTGTTCAAGGAATTTATTTATTTCCCCTCGGACAACACAGTTTCTTACTTCTTGCTGGGTTAATGCCATCCCCCCCGTATTTAATCTCTCAAATATCTCAAAAATACTCGATTTATCTGTAGGATCCGTTTGCTGAAATATAGTGGCCCTAAGAATGGTATTTTTTAGCCTTCTTTTATCTGCTTGCTCCAAACCATCATACGTTTTCCCTTCCCATACTTGCTTCACACCTCTTAAAAAAAATTTTGTTTTATCCTCGAACTCGCCATTCATAAAATATAAAAGTGTTTTTAATCTCTGCTGCCCATCCACAACCAACAAATCCTGATTCTCCTCTTCTTTATACAAAAATATTTGTGGTACCGGTAATCCTAACAAAAAAGACTCAATTAATTTACTGGCTTTCGAGGCTGGCCAAACGTACTTTCTCTGAAAAGGAGGAACAACAATTTCCTTATCGCGGAGTTTGCCATATAAAACTTCTAATGTAAAATCTGCCCCATAAGTATTAATTTTATACGTTGCCGTTTCGATTGTCCTATCCTCTTGCTCAGAGGATATTTCTTCGAAAGCTACATCCTCTTGAATTGAATTTTTTATCATTTCAACCTCCTCTTAGGAAATTTGTATAGAATTTATAGCCGCTTTATCTAACCCCTTCACTTCGCGCATATTATCCCGGATTTTTTTTAAAAAAGATAGAAAAATCCGGGATTACCTTGCAAAACCGACAAAATCCTTATCGGATTTTGTCGTGCAACCCCTTTGGGACAAATTTTGTTCCAGAGGAACAAAATTTGGGATCATAGAACAAATCTCCCGCTCCTGTCGCCTGATTTTTGGTAGGGCAAATTGTGTCCGCGCGGACACAATTTGCCATGTAAGACCCGTTCTCTCTACAGATAAGCCTCGGTTTTGATCCTGCGCTCCAGGTGGTACACGAGGAATTTGTTGAGGATGTATTTCAGTTCTTTGCGGACCGTTTTGGTTAGCCCCAACTGCAGACTTTTTTTCCAGGAATTCGCCTCGATATGCAGGATCGTGGCGATCGTTCCCCTGGAAATAGGCGTCAGAGCGCTTTCCTGCGATGGACACTGGGCGCACACCAGCCCGCCGGAGCGCAGACTAAAATACGCCTTCCCTAACACTTTTTTCTGACACTTCACGCACGCGTCAATGTGCGGCCGGAAACCCGATAAAAGCAGGATCTTGACCTGAAAAACATGGACCAGTTTGTCGATATCGCGGATGGTTTCGAGCGCCCCCAGATAATCCAGGAGCAGCCGGTAAATTTTTGGGCCGGGCTCTTCCGCCGGCATAATGACATCGATCAATTCCAGCGCGTACTGCGCGGCCATATTGCGGCGGTAATCTTCGCGCACGGCGAAAAAATATTGCTTTAAATCACACTGGCTGATCAGATGCAGGTCCGAGCGGAGGTATTGATAATAAACGATGTCGTTGACGGAAAATTTGTCAAGATAGCTGCCGAATTTGCGCGGGTCTTTGCGGATGCCCTTCAAAACCCCCTTGACCTTGCCGTAATCCTTGGTAAAAAAGGTGGCGATGCGGCTGGTTTCGCGGAAGTCAAATGTCTTGAGAACAATACCCTCAGTTTTAAGGATCATGTTTTCACTGTAAGTGTTCAGTGGTCAGTGGTCAGAATTTTCTGAACACTGAACACTGGGCACTGACCACTGTCTCTATTTTCTTTCCTAAATAATCCAATATCTCTTCTTCTTTTTTGCGCATCTTGCGAATGTCAGCGGGCGCGTGATCGTCAAAGCCCAAAAGGTGCAATATCCCGTGGGCCACGTAAAGGACGAGCTCGCGATCAAGGGAAGTTTGATACGTCTTGGCGTTTCGCAGCGCCATATCCACGCAAATGGCGATGTCGCCGTTGACCTGACCGGGGCGTTTAACATCACTTAAGTCAAAGGCCAAAACATCGGTGACATAATTACGATGCAAATATTGACGGTTTAAGGAACGGATCTTGGGGCTGGAGACAAAGATGATGTTCAGCGTTGCTTCCCGCACGCCTTGATATTTAAGGATCGCCCGGGCAATGGCCGCGATGCGAGGAGGTTTGACCGGAATTTTCTTCTGCAGATTCTCGACCGCTACCCGTGTCTTTTTAATCGCCTTTGGGCTTGGTCGAGCCATTTTTCTTCTCGGGATATTTGATCCGGGCATGATACATCGCGCTTAAAATACGCGTGAACGTCGCGGAGATCTTGTTGATCTCTTGCAAGGTCAGGTCGCACTCATCCAGCTGACCGTCGATAAATTTGTTATTAATGACCTTTTTGACCGTTTCCTCGATCTTGGTGGGGGTATGTTCATCCAAGGCGCGGGTGGCGCCTTCCACGGAATCCGCCAGCAGCGTGATCGCGGTCTCGCGGGTCTGCGGTTTTGGCCCCGGATAGCGGAAATCCGTTTCATCGACCGTTTCCCCCTCCTTGGCCTCCTCCTGGGCTTTCTGGTAAAAATAATACATCAGCCCTGTCCCATGATGCTGCGGGATAAAATCAATGATGGCGGGATTTAATTTATGCTTTTGGGCGAGCTCGATCCCTTCGGTCACGTGGTTAAAAATGACCAGGCGGCTCATCGAGGGCTCGATGTCATCGTGCTTGTTATAGCCCATCATCTGGTTTTCCGTAAAATATTCGGCCTTGACCAGTTTTCCAATGTCGTGATAATACGCGCCCACGCGGGTTAAAAGCGCGTTGGCGCCGATCGCGTCGGCCGCCCCTTCGGCTAAGTTACTGACGATTAAACTGTGATGATACGTCCCCGGCGCTTCCAGGATCAAACGCTTTAAAAGCGGCTGATTAAAATCAGCCAGCTCCAGCAAACTGTAATTGGTCAGCACGCCAAATAAATACTCAAAAACCTTTAAGGTCGCGATGACCAGAAACGCGCAAATAAATCCGTTAGCGACCAGCGGATACAGATACTGGACGGCAAAACCTTTCTTGAGGAACAGATGATAGCTGGGGTTCAAAAGGACCAGGCACGCCAAATGCACGAGACTGACAAAGACACCGGCGCCAATGACCTGGCCTCTCATGCGCGCGTCGCGCACCGTGTACGCCCCGGCCAGGGCGCCCATAAAAAAGGTCAACATCATCCCGAAATCGCCGCCGGAAACCAGACTGACCAGGACGCTGCTCGCGAAGGCCATCACAAAAGCGAGCTGAAGATCATTGAACAAAAGCATGGTGAGAATGGCAATTCCCGCCACAGGCACGTAACGTAACGACATGTCGGTATAATGAAAAACGACGTGCGTGACAAAAACGATCAGCGCCAGCAACAATCCCAGGTTCAGGAACAATCTCAAGCTGGCCTTGCCCGAAAAAACAAGGTGAATGGCCAAAAAAAGCAGGAATAAGGGGATGATCAGCGGATACTGGACGGCCCAGCAAAACAGCCACAGACCGATGACCGAAAAAACGGCCAAAGATATGTGGGCCACCTTGTCCTGTGTTGATCTTTTAAGTTTGTTGATCATTAGCGTAGGCCTCGATAATTCTCTGGACGAGTTCGTGGCGGACAACGTCGGCGCCGGTCAGATGCACAAATTTGATGCCTTCGATATTTTTCAAAACTTTTTCCGCGTTGACCAGCCCATTGGGAGCCCCTTTGGGCAGGTCGCTTTGCGTGATATCGCCGGTGATGACCGTTTTGGAATCAAAGCCCAGACGCGTTAAGAACATCTTCATCTGAAATGGTGTACTGTTCTGGGCTTCATCCAGGATGACGAAGGCGTCATTGAGGGTACGTCCGCGCATGAACGCCAGCGGCGCCACCTCGATGATCCCCTGCTCGGTAAAACTTTCCACCTTGTCGGCGTCCATCATGTCGTAGAGGGCGTCATAAAGCGGACGTAAATACGGCAAGACTTTTTCCACCATGTCGCCGGGAAGATACCCTAAGCTTTCCCCCGCTTCGATGGCCGGACGCGTCAAAATGATGCGGCGCACCAATCCTTTTTTCAAGGCATTGACCGCCATCGCCATGGCCAGATAGGTCTTTCCCGTTCCCGCCGGCCCCACACCGAACACAATGTCGTGATGCTTGATCGCGTCTACATATTCGATCTGACCCTTGGTCTTGGGGGTGACCAGCGTTCCCTTGACCGAGACATCGATCTTTTCCTTGGCGAGCAGTTTGAAATCAACGCCCTCGGCGGGCTGGGCCAGTTTCAGGGCGTAAATGATGTCCCTGGTCTTGATGTCCCCTCCGGTATCGAGGATGCCCAAGAGATAATCGAACAGGTCGCACGCCCGGTCGACCTGCGGACGCTCGCCGCTGATCTTCAGGCCGATCTCGTTACGGACGATCCTCACCTTGAGCTCTTTTTCGATCAGCTTGAGATTGCTGTCGTATTTACCGAAAAGCGTCGGTAATTTCTGGGGATCTTTAAATTGGATCGTTCTTTCCATAGTGGGGAAATGGGGCGCTGGATCAATCCACGGGGATCTGCAAGACGGTGCCAGACTTGATCCGGTCCGGATCGGGAATCGCGGACTTGTTGGCTTCGTAGATCCTGGTCCATTTGCTGTAAGAGTTGTAGAATTTTTGGGATATTTTTTGGAGGGTATCGTCTTTTTCTACCGTATATTGGACAAGATGTTCGGTCTTCGCGCCGCCGGGAGCGCCTTGCTTTGTGGAGGATATTTCCCCATCTTCAACAGGTTTGATATTGCCCGCGCCCTTGGAAACCTCCATTACATAGACTTTGCGTGTCGTTTTGCGTTCTGCCAAAGTGCTCGATTGCATGCTTCCCCCGATATAGCCGGCGTTGCCCATTCCGGAAATTTCCTGGTCTACCCTGGGGCGGTCCTCCGCATAGGTCTTGACGTTGATCCCGGAAGAGCCGCAGCCGTAAAAAAACAACGCCAAAGCGCCTAAGAACATTGCTTGATATATCGATTTTGGTGTCATATGGGGGTTATTATACCTTCCGCAAACCCAGCTCGTCTAACTGTTTTTTATCAACTTCTGAAGGGGCATCGGTCATCATGCAGCTCCCTTTTTGGGTCTTGGGGAAGGCGATCGTGTCGCGGATCGAATCCAGCCCGCATAAAATGGCGGTCAAACGGTCAATACCAAAGGCGACGCCTGCGTGCGGCGGCGCCCCGTAGTCGAAGGCCTTTAAAAGAAATCCAAATCGCTTCTGGGCTTCCTGGTCGCTTAGGCCGATGATCTCGAAGATCTTCTTCTGTCGCTCCCGCTGGTGGATACGCACCGACCCGCTGCCGAGCTCATTGCCATTTAAGACCAGATCATACGACCGGGCGCGCACTTTTGCGTAGTCGCCCTTTTGAAAATGCTCCAGATCTTCTTCCATGATAGAGGTGAACGGATGATGTTCGCTCTCCCAGCGCTTTTCCTCTTTATTATACTTAAACATCGGAAAGTCAACCACCCAGGTAAAGGCGAATTCGTCTTTGTCCTTGCGATTGCGCAGATCCGGCTTATCGGAATTGTGCTGCTTCATCGCCTGCGCGTGGGTCATACGCGGGAACGGGATCGGAATGTCGATTCCCTTTACTTCCTTGAAGATCTTTTGAAACAGGGGCTCGGCTAAGGCAAAGATATCTTCCTGCGTTACAAAGGACATCTCGATATCCAGTTGGGTGAATTCCGGCTGGCGGTCGGCGCGCAGGTCTTCATCGCGGAAACATTTGACGATCTGGTAATAGCGATCCATGCCGGCGACCATTAAAATTTGTTTGAACAGTTGCGGCGACTGTGGCAGGGCGAAAAATTCGCCCGGGTTCAAGCGCGATGGCACCAAAAAGTCCCGCGCTCCTTCGGGGGTCGATTTTGTCAAGACAGGCGTTTCAACCTCCACAAAACGCTCGCCGTTCATGAACGTCCGGATCGCGGAACAAAGCTTGTGCCGGGTTTCCAGCGACTGGCGCAGCTTCGACCGGCGCAAATCCAGATAACGGTAGGTCAAACGCAATTCTTCGGAAGGTTCTATCTCGTCGGTAATTTCAAATACCGGGACTTCGCTGGGGTTAAGGATCTCCAGCTCTTCAGCGCACAGTTCAATTTCTCCGGTCGGGATATCCTTGTTGACCATTTTGGCCGGCCGCACGGCCACCGTGCCGCCCACGCGCACGACGAATTCGGGCCCGAGTTTCTGGGCGACCGTATGCGCCTGCGGGCTCACCGATGGGACAAAAACAACTTGCGTGATCCCGTAGCGGTCGCGGATATCGATAAAGATCAATTTTCCATGATCCCGTCGGGCCGCCACCCACCCGCACAGCGTCGCCTTTTTATTCCCGTGTTCCTTATTTAATTCACCGCACGTATGTGTCCTTAACATAACTTCTATCCCTTCAATAATTCACTTAATCTGTCGTCTTTAACTTCTTTCTGTTCACCCGTCTTCATATCTTTGAGCGCGACCACACCTTTTTTATCTTCGTCCTCCCCGAGGATCACGACATACCGACTTCCCGATTTGTCCGCCGAACGCATCTGGCTTTTCATGGAAGACACTTTATAACTCATGTCGCTCGCGATGCCGTCCGCGCGAAGTTTTTGCACAATGCGAAAGGCCTTGGGGAACACTTTCTCATCGAGGGCGATCACGTAAACTGTCAGTGGATCGGCTTGCGGCTTGCTCTCCTGCGGCAGCGCCAAAAGAATACGCTCGATACCGCAGGCAAATCCGACGGCATCGACCTGCGCCCCGCCCAACTGCGCGACCAAATCATTGTAACGCCCGCCGGCGCTTAACGCATCCTGGCTGCCCAGCGAGGACTGCGTGATCTCAAAAACCGTGTGCGTATAATAATCCAAACCCCTGACCAGTGTCGGCACTTCTTCAAATTCGACCTTCAACCCTTGAAGAATTTTCTTAAGCTCCGCGTAATATTGCTGGCTTTCCGCGGATAAATGCCCGTGGCCGAGATGAATCTTCGCGACGATGGCGCGGCACGCGCTGTTCTTGCAATCCAGGATGCGAAACACGTTGCGCTCGAAGCGGTCCTGGCAATCTTCGCAGAGCTTGCTGACATCTCCCTGAAGCGATTTGCGCAGCGCCTTGGCAAGATTCTCTTTGTCCTGCGGCGAGCCGAGCGTGTTGATCTTCAGCCGAAAATCTTTGACGCCCAATGTTTTTAAAAGTTCTACGTTCAAGGCGATGACCTCGGCATCGAGATACGGCGTTGCCGTGTTGGCTCCGATCACCTCGACCCCAATCTGATGGAACTGGCGCAAGCGCCCTTTTTGCGGCCGTTCGCCGCGGAACATCGCTCCGATATAAAATAGCTTGGAGATCCCTTCCTGCCGGTCCATGCTGTTCTCGATATACGAACGCACCACCGACGCGGTCCCCTCCGGCCTTAAGGCAAATCCTTCTTCTTTATTGGAAGAAACCAATTCCAAGAGCTGCTTGTTGACCACATCGCTGGTCTGCCCCAAAGAACGCTTAAAAAGGGATATTTGTTCAAAGATCGGCGTGCGGATCTCGGCAAAATGATAGGTCGCTAAAATACGTCTGGCTTTGGCTTCAAGGTCTTGCCATTGAACTATTTGGGAAGGAAGAATGTCGTTGGTCCCGCGCGGGACGAAAAATTGTTTGGTCATTTTAGCATAAACCCCGCTCTTTCTATTCAATTGTTTAGAAAGAGCGGGGTTGTAAGTGTTATAACACGATATAAGGAATCGGGATTATTTGATCTTGTGCTTCATCTCCAGGCCGGGCTTGAAGACGACAACTTTACGTGGAGGAACCGGAACGCTTTGGCCCGTGCGGGGATTGCGTCCGAAGCGCGCTTTTCGTTCCTTGATCTTGAATACGCCGAAATTGCGCAACTCGACCTTCTCGCTGCGCACCAGGCTATCCACAATAACATCAAAGGTTTTCTGCACGACCCTTTTGACATCCACTTGTTTGATACCGGTCATGTCCGTTATACGCAAAACTATATCTTTCTTCGTCATTGAAGCACCTCCTAACGGTAAGTAGCGTAACATCAGTATGTTACAGTGTCAAGGAAAAATTCCCGTCGCCCACCAATTCCTTGATATCGTTCATCAATTCTTCATTGGGCGTCACAAACAGGTCTTCGCCAACCAGGATCTGCACGCTTTTACGGGTTTGCGTGTCAAGGCGCAGATAAACCGGCACTTTCCCGGGGAAATTGGTCAATTTTTCCTTAAGGCTTACTAATTTCTGCTGGTCCACACTGGCCAGATCGACGTTGATCGTTTTGATCGCCCCGTAAACCTCTTGCATCTGTTTCATGTCGGTGGCGATAATCTTGGGCTCGTCATCGCGCCGGCTGACCCGCCCGCTTAAGAAGACAACCTCGCCTTCATTCAAATATTTCGACAATTGCGTGTACGTCGAAGGGAACAAGACCACTTCGACCGAACCTTCCATATCCTCGAGGCGCACAATGGCCATCCGCTCGTTGGTCTTGCGCGTATTGGTGAGTTTAATTTCCTCCAGCAATCCTACCAAGCGCACCTGCTCCCCGTCGATCGTCTCCTTAAGGTCCTTGGTGGTAAAATTCGTGAATTCCTTGATCTCGGCGGCGAAATGCGTCAAGGGATGTCCGCTGACATAAAAGCCGAGGATCTCCTTTTCATGGGCGAGAATCTGGGTCTTGGACCATTCCTTGACATCGGGGAGATTTTCCGTTTCCTGCTGGAATCCGCTTTCGTTGGTAAGATCAAAGAACGAAAACTGTCCCATGGCTTTTTCCTTCTGGCTTTTCGCGCCCACGGCCAGCGCCCGGTCCAGAATGGCCATCAGCTGCGCCCGGTAGGCCTTGAAACAATCCAGCGCACCGCATTTGATCAAACTTTCCACGACCTTGTGGTTGACCAAACGCAGATCCACCCGCCCGCAGAGATCCGAAAGTGACGTGTAGGGCCCCGCGGCCCTATTTTCTGCGATGGAATCAATGGCCGTTGACCCGACGTTTTTGACCGCCAAAAGACCGAAGCGGACCGTGTGGTCATCAACGACATCGAATTCTTTGATGCTCTCATTGATATCCGGCGGCAGAACCGTGATCCCCATGGCCTCACATTCCTTCACGTATTCAACGATCTTGTCGGTATTGTTCTTTTCGCTGTTCAAAAGCGCGCACATGAATTCTACCGGATAATTCGCCTTCAGATACGCGGTCTGGTAAGAAATGAGCGCGTACGCGGCCGAATGACTGCGATTAAATCCGTAGCCGGAAAAATAATCGATCAAATCAAAAAGTTTATTGGCTTTCTTGTCATCGATATTGCTGGTTTTAGCACACCCCTCAACGAATTCTTTGCGCATCTGGTCCATGACCGCGGGGATCTTTTTACTCATGGCGCGGCGCAAATGATCGGCCTGAGTCATGGAAAATCCGGCCAGGGCGACCGGGATCTGCATGACCTGTTCCTGGTAAACGATGATGCCGTAGGTTGTTTTCAGGATCGGTTCGAGCTTGGGATGGTCGTATTTGATCTCGACCTCGCCGCGTTTGCGGCGGATGAAATCATCGAGCATGCCGCTGCCCATCGGACCCGGGCGATACAACGCCAGAACAGAGATAATATCTTCAAATTCCGAGGGCTGGGTCTTCTTTAAAAGTTCGCGCATCCCCGCGCTTTCCAGCTGGAACACCCCGAAACTGTTGGCCTGCCCCAAAAGGGCGTAAGTTTTGGCGTCATCAAGCGGAATGCGGCTGATGTCAATTCTGATCCCGTGGATCTTCTTGACAAGTTCGACCGCCTGGCTGATGACCGTCAAAGTCCGAAGCCCAAGAAAATCCATTTTCAGCAAACCGATCTTGGCGATGGCGTTCATCGCGAAGCCGGTGACGATCTGCCCGTCACTGGTCTTGAATAAAGGCACGTATTCATCGAGCGGTTTGTCGGCAATGACGACACCCGCGGCATGGGTCGAGGCATGACGATTCAAACCTTCCAAGACCTGCGCGGTCTCGATCAACTGGTGCGCGGTCTGGTCTTCCTGGAATAATTTATTGAGCTGCGGCTCTTTTTGCAGGGCCTCTTCGACCGTAATGCCTAATTCGGTCGGTACCAGTTTGGCAATCCGGTCGACATCGGCATAAGGCATCCCCATGACGCGGCCCACGTCACGGATCGCGGCGCGCGCCTGCATCGTCCCGAAGGTGATGATCTGCGCGACATTTTCCTTGCCGTATTTTTGCGTCACGTAATCAATGACTTCCCCGCGGCGTTCGAAACAAAAATCGATATCGATATCCGGCATTCCCGCGCGGTCGGGATTTAAAAAGCGCTCAAAAAGCAGTCCATACTTAAGCGGATCGAGGTCCGTGATCCCTAAAAGATAACTGACCAGGCTCCCGGCGGCGGAACCGCGCCCCGGTCCGACAGGAATGCCTTTTCCTTTGGCGAAATTGATAAAGTCCGAAACGATCAGAAAATAGCCGACGAAATCCATCTTTTCAATCGTCCTGATCTCGTGGGCAAGCCGTTCGGTGATCTCCGGGGTGGCCGCCGCGAAACGCTTACGCAAACCTTCCTGGCATAATTCCCGCAGATAAACCTCTTTTGTTTTTCCCGCCGGCGGATTAAAGCGCGGCAGGTGGATCTGGTCGAAATCCAGCTTGAGGTTACATTTCTCCGCGATCTCGACCGTATTTCTTAACGCTTGCGGGATCCAGCCGAATTCCTTGTACATCAACGCCGGGTCTTTGAAATAAAATTGGTCGGTCTTCAGCCGCATCCTTTTAGGATCATTGAGCATGGCCTGGGTCTGGATGCACAACAGCGCTTCGTGCGCGGTCGACTGGGATTGTTCCAGATAATGCACGTCGTTGGTTACAACGAGGGGCAAATTCAATTCTTTGGAGATCTTCAGCAGGCCTTCATTGACGGTCTTCTGCTCGCTCAAACCATGGTCCATGATCTCGATGTAAAAATTTCCCTTGCCGAAGATCTGGCTTAGATCATCCGCGGCTTTCAAGGCCGTATTATAATTTCCTTGTTGCAAATGCCAGGCGATCTCGCCTTTAAGGCAAGCGGATGTGGCAAGAAGCCCTCCGGCGTGTTTGGCGAGGAGCTCCTTGTCCATGCGGGGAAAATAATAAAACCCTTCCAGATACGCGGTGGAAACGAGTTTGAGCAGATTGCGATACCCTTGCAGGTCGCGCGCGAACAAAACCAGATGGGAGACCGTGCCCTTTTCCCGTTTTCTCTCCAGCCGGCTGCCTTCGGTGACGACGTAGGCCTCGCAGCCGATGAGCGGTTTAACGCCAAGAGAAGTAGCGGTCTGATAAAAATCGATGGCGCCGAACAAATTCCCGTGGTCGGTCATGCCGAGCGCGGGCATCTTGTAGTCGGCGGCTTTCTGGAGAAGATTTTTGATGCGGCAGGCCCCGTCGAGGAGGCTGTACTGGGTATGGACGTGCAGATGGACGAAATCAGATTGATTCATTACATTCAGTCGCTGGTGACTAGTCCCTAGCGACTAGAGCCTAGTCCCTGCTTTATTCCCATTCAATAGTCGCGGGAGGCTTGGAACTGATATCGTAAACGACGCGATTGACACCCTTGACTTCATTGATGATGCGATTGGCGATCTGCCCCAAGAGTTCATAAGGCAATTTTACCCAATCGGCGGTCATTCCGTCAAGGCTGCTGACGCAGCGGATCGCCACGACATTTTCGTACGTGCGCTGGTCACCCATGACCCCGACGGTCTTCACCGGTAACAGGACCGCGAACGATTGCCAAACCTCATTGTAAAGGCCCGCCTTCTTGATCTCTTCCAAAACGCGCTCATCGGCCTCACGCAGCATCTCGAGGCGTTCTTTGGTCACTTCGCCAATAATACGGATGGCCAGACCCGGCCCCGGGAATGGTTGCCGTTTAAGGATGGGCTCCGGTATTCCCAAATGCTTTCCAATGGCGCGGACCTCATCTTTAAACAATTCCCGGAACGGTTCGATGAGTCCCAATTTCAAGTTTTTCGGCAACCCGCCGACGTTATGATGGCTTTTGATCACCGCCGAAGGCCCCCCGGTCGGGGAATACGATTCGATCACGTCCGGATAAAGCGTCCCCTGCGCCAGAAAGGCGACGTCTTTGATCTTCTTCGATCTATCGACGAACACCTTGGCGAACTCATCGCCGATGATCTTTCTTTTATCTTCCGGATCAATGACCTTCTCGAGGCGTTTGAGAAAACTCTTTTCCGCGTTAATAACGTTGAGGTTGATATTAAAATGGCCTTTAAAGGTCTTATGGACGGTGACCGCCTCATTTTTGCGCAACAATCCGTTGTCGACAAAAATGCACTGCAGTTTCGTGCCCAGGGCCTTGTGGAGCAACAACGCGGCGACCGAGGAATCGACCCCGCCGCTTAATCCCAGGATGACCTTCTTTTTCCCGACGGTTTCCTTGATCTGTTTGATCGTGTTGTCGATGAACTTGTCCATGGTCCAGCGCGGCAGACATCCGCAGGTACCGAAAATAAAATTCGAAAGTATCTGCACGCCGCGTTGCGTATGGACAACCTCCGGGTGGAACTGAACGCCATAGATCTTCTTGGCGCGGTTGGCGACCGCGGCGATCGGCGCGTTTAAGGTATGCGCGATGCCGGTAAATCCCGGCGGAAGTTTGGTGATCTGGTCGCTGTGGCTCATCCAGCAGGTGATGTTGGTGGGCAGGTTCGCGAAAAGGTCCTTGTTGCTGTCGATGAACAATTCCGCGCGGCCGAACTCACGCTCCTTGCTTCCCTGCACCTTGCCGCCCATCTGGTCGCAGATGAGCTGCATGCCGTAACAGACACCCAGGATCGGGATCCCTAAGCTGTAAATTTCTTTCTTGAGCGCCGGGGCGCCGCGGTCGTAAACGCTTAACGGGCCGCCGGAGAGGATAAGTCCTTTGGGATTGATCTCCTTGATCTCCTCGGCCGAGATCGTGTAGGGAACGATCCTGCTGAATACCTTGCTTTCCCGGACCCGGCGGGCGATCAATTGGGTGTATTGAGAACCAAAGTCCAGGACAAGAATGATGTCTTTATTACGGACCTTATGCGGGGCCTTGGCCGCGGAACGGCTCCGGCGGGCGATGGCGCGGGATGTCTTGATAAATTTGCTTTTGCTGGATGTGGGCCGCCGTGGTTTACGGATGATCTTGCGCAGCTTTAATTTTTTTACTCTTGTTTTCTTTATTTTACGTATTTTACGTGCCATAACCTGTCCTTTTTTACTTGCCCATGCCGACCCGTTGACCCACCTGGAAGACCTTGCCTTCGGTCTGTATCGATGGCGCGATGATCATTTCCACATCATGCATCCGCTGAATGTTCGCGACCCCCAAAGAGCCCATCGAGGTTTTAAGCGCGCCCATCAGATTTTGCGAGCCGTCATCGACCTTGGCCGGTCCGAAGAGAATTTCCTTCAAGGTTCCGGTGGTCTTGACCTGAACACGTGTCCCGCGCGGTAAATTGGCGTGCGAGGTGGCCATGCCCCAGTGATATCCGCGCCCCGGGGCCTCCTTCGCGCGCGCGAAGGACGAGCCGACCATAACGGCATCCGCGCCCGCGGCGAACGCCTTGCAGATCTCGCCGCCGATACGCATCCCGCCGTCGGTGATGATGGGGATATATTTTCCCCTGCGTTTGAAATAATAGTCTCTGGCCGCGGCGCAATCGACCGTGACCGTGATCTGCGGAACACCGATCCCCAGAACGCCGCGTGTCGTGCACGCCGCGCCGGGGCCAACGCCCACGAGCAATCCGGCAGCGCCGGCTTCCATCAATTCCAAAGCCACATCATAACCGACGCAATTTCCGATGATGATCGGAATTTTAGATTCGTGGCAGAATTTATGGTAATCCAACACCTTGTATTCACTGGAAATATGTTTGATGGTCGCAACGGTGGACTGGACGACAAAAATATCGCATCCGGCTTTTTCGGCGATCGCGGAAAATTGCTTGGCGTTTTGCGGGATACAGCTGGCAACCGCCGGGACTTTGTGCGATTTGATCTCCTTGATCCGTTTGGCGATCAGTTTTTCCTTGACCGGCTTTAAGTAAACGCTTTGAACGAGTTTGGTGGCTTCTTCGGGGCTGGCCTTGGCGATCGATTCCAAGACTTCATCAGGATTGTCGTAGCGGGTCTGAATACCATCCAGATTCAAAACAGCGATGCCGCCTAATTTTCCCATCGCAACGGCGAACTTCACATCGACTACTCCGTCCATGGCCGCGGCCAGGATAGGGACCTGATAGGTTTTATCGGCGATCGTCCAGTGCGTATCCACTTCATTCGGATTGATCGTCACCGCACCGGGGACCAAAGCTACTTCATCGAAACCATAGCAACGGCGCGCGCGACGGCCTATACCGATCCATTCGGCCATAACCCTCTCTCCTCTCGTATATCGTTGAAAACCACAGATTTAGAACATTTTGGGTGGGGCATTTTGATATCCTGAATTAAGCTAATAATATAGTGATTTTAAAAAGAATTGTCAATAAATAAAAAACCCCGCACTGAAACGGTGCGGGGTAAAAATATCGGGCCGTCCTTTTTATCGCAAACTAAGTTAACAAAACTTCAAGTCCTTTGTTCTCAAAAATCTGCAGAAGTCTGCAATTGGCACCACCAGGCTCCTTTTCACCTATTTCCCATTTTTTAACAGTACTTTCACTCGCGTTTAAAAGGCGGGCAAATACTGCCTGGCTAACACGGAGTTTCTTTCTAATTTTAATTACTTGAGTTCGTGTATAGTGCCGGGGCCTGGGGTATTTAATTTTATTAAATTCCCTAATGCTGATAGAGGCATCTTTTACTTCATTTATCGCATGAAGCTCCCCTTCGACCATGTCAAGGATCTTTGATCTATGGTTTGGATTTCTTAACATATTCAATCTCCGCGAAAGTCTTCTTTTTGATCCGCTCTTGAATTTCATGTTCGGTTAATTTATCGTATTCTTCGGACAAGATCTTTAACGCCTTCTTCTCATCCGAAGTCAAATTATCCTTTTCATTCTTTGCGAATAATACGCAAAAAATTATAAATTCGTCCTGTTTCCAGAAAAACAGGTTTCGAAAACCGCCCCTCTTGCCTTTTCCTTCCTGTGCTCCCCGTATTTTATATATTTTAGAACCAAGCGGCGCCGCTCTCCCGTCGAAAATGTCATCCAGCACTTCCCTTAAATCATCATTTTCCAGCCCGTGGTCTTCAAGATCACGCTGAAAGGGCCTACTTTTCAAATACCTCATCAATGCCTCTCTGGTTAAAGTATAACACTAGGTGTCATAGATTGCAAATTAAAGTTCGGAACGCTCCGGGACCAACAAAGGGGGAACTGCGGGGGGGGATTCACTTAAAATTACTATAGCTGCCAAGGCCGAAAAAGGCAAGCAAGTTATTTACGTGTGGTGGGTGACGTGGTGACCTTGTGACGTGATGGATTGGGGGTCGCAACGCGTGCTTGACCGGCCAAATTCAGTCGGTGCCGACTCTTTTTGCCGGAAGACGCCCGGCAATTCAACCGGCGCCGGTTGAATTCGGGCGATGTCGACTGTTTTCCCGTGGAAGCCCCTATGCGAGGGGCGACTGCTGCGCAACTAGGTACGTGTCCCCGGAAGTCCCCTTGAAGAGGATCAACTATATAAGTTGTGCTGCGCAAAGGCCAGGTTATTCTTTTCTGGGGGCTATTCCACAGCAAGATTTCATTCAAGGGGATATCAATAATTGGCTCCAGATTCCTTATCAAAAACTCATTTTTATACAGTTTTCGGTTACCACGAAACCGCCGCGGCAAAGAATCCAAAGAGACTTCACCTGCTCTTTTTAAGTCAAAACATTGAGCCTTATATTTTGTCCTTTTGTCACGGTAAAAATAAACATTGAAAGGAGGATTTTGTGGGGGATGATACTCCATTTTCTCTGCACACCCCCACGAGCTCCAGCCCTGTTCTGCAATCGTTTGATGATAAAAGCCGAGCTTCTCCCAGCTGTCTGTTGGAATTAATAAGGCCAATTTCGTCTGCAACGTAACACCTCCTTGTGACGCTATGCAACTGGTTTCTAGGTGTCCATCTTATCCGGGCAAGTCCAGTGTCCCCGGAACTCCTATGTCCTCTTGCGAAATTATTGTAAACTATGCCTGCCGATTCCGAAGTATGGCTTGTACTCTATTGCCGTTGACAATTTCTTTATTCTGCTTTGGTAACTGGCAGAGAAACCAATACCCATCCTTGGCATAAGTCTCCCCGCCAGTATAATCCTTAGCGTAATTATAATTCTCAATGAACACCTGTATGTCTTCGGCTACAGGATATACGTGGATATTCCCACATTGATTGTTAGTAAAAAATAAAAGATCTCGACTATTCCACGCACCGTAAGCCAAGTGTTCACTGGGCGCACAACCAAAAAAGGAAATTCGAGGATTTACTATATCAAGAAACGAAAAATCACGTGGGGCTGATTTCCGACCATGGTGTGGCGCAAAAAGAACCGCAGCATTCTGAACGATATCTTTGTGATGCTTCAGAATGTACTCCCAAGTCTTGTCATGTGAATCACCGGCAAAAATAACTGGACCAGCAGTGCTACGATAAACAATAACATATGACGCATCATTGCCATCCCCGATTTCATTGGCAGAATCAACAAGCTCTTTATTAGGGGCAATTATTGCAATACAATCTCCTTGACCATTGCCATCGTCGTTATCACAGTTCCAAAATTTACCGTTATCACCAGCTCGTGGACTAATCACTTTTGTGCTTGTTACCTTACCATTAATCAAATCCTCATAGTAATCCCAATCTTCTTCCAAATATATGCCACCAGAGAAGTCCGGCTTCTTTTTTCTTATCCCGCAATCCCAAAAATGGCTAACGGTCTTTTGGGCAAAAAGTCTCTTTATTCCATCCATATGATCCATATCAGGATGTGTTAAAATAAAACGCCATATTTCAGATATGCCCTTACTTGTAAGATAGTCTACTGGATTTGTAGGTTTATCCCGCATTCCATAGTCACCAGGAGGCTTAACGTATTTTGCTTCAGCAACCTTCTTTATATCAAGGTTACCACAGCAAATGTCAATTATTGTTACTCGTCCGCTATCTCTTTCCAAAATAAAAGAATCTCCTTGTCCGACATTCAAACAATGTATTTTACGTTCAGACATTTTCCTCCTCCTTGCTAGCCGTTCGGCTCTTTTCAATGCCCCATGTTGCTTGAGCAATGTCTTCAATTTTAGCAATAAATTTATCGACGTTTAGCCCTGCGATAAACGCAAGGGCGACAAAACCAAGATGCGTTGAATCGGATTTCTGTGATACTTCCAAGACCAAAAGTCCTGCTTGAAGAAAAACATAGCTAACAGCACCACATAATACACTTACAATGGGCCGAATAAAATACCACGGCCGCCACACATCATCCCAACGCTTAAAAACACAGGCATTAAGATATACGCCACGAAGACAATATGTGATGCCGCCAAATCCACCTGCAAGGGCACACATATAAAGAAGTGAATATCGCTGCAACCATTCAGGGAGTAGCCCTTGAGCAAAAGACATTGCAGCCCCCAAAAGGATCATTAAAATAATAATGAGGTAGCAAATAACTATGTACATTCGCCTATCTCCTTATAAACGATAATGCATCAAACCTCGATTGCAATATTGGGCGTCGGAAGACAATCCAAGATTCGATCCGCAAGTAGCCTGAACCCTTTCATGCTTCCATAAAGAGTGGCTCCTTCTGGATTTTCCAATTCCCAGAACTTAATATCAATCTCAGCCGCCTTGGTAGCATTGCGTAATAAATCTACCATGGTCGACTGCTTGAACTTATTGTCATCAGCTTGGCAAATCGTGAATATTCTGTTGGCTACGGCATGAAGAGGAAAATATCCTGCCGTTTTTTGAATGGCGTATTTTTTGGGATCCTCGAAAGCCTCCGGAAACACCTCCTGAACAGCCTTCCAATAAATTAACATAAGTTGGCAAGCGATGGTGTCAGATTGATTCTCGAGCAATCCTCCTTTTAGGAGGGGCTGCAATGATTTTGTAAGTGAGGCCTGTTTGGCCGGAGCCTTAACGTTTGTGTTGGGAAGCTGAATCCGGCCGCGCCAAGGACTATCTGACTGATTATTGAGATAATCGACGATCTTAACCGCTCGAACAATCCAATATTGACCTTTTCCGCGAATTTCATCTCGACCTTCGGGTGTCTTCGCCCTTTGATAAAGAAGGCGCTCGGTTAAATCTGTTCGAACACCTTTTTGGGTCCTATTCACGGTAAAAAACTGCAGCATTTCTTCATCCTTTGACAACCCGGAAGCAATAACTACCGGCAGGAAGAAATCAGCAAGCTCTGTGCTCCCATCTTCTTCAATGGCTTTTCTTAAGCCCGCCACCCTATGCTGGCCATCAACATTCCAAAGCACATCTTGCGGCCGCAAATTAATTGTGCCGACCAAAGATTCCTCTGACGATTCGACAAAGCCAAGCGGCTTACGTGAATTCAATAAGATTGCATTGGGCAACAAGGCATCCCTATTCTGAAGATAACTTGCGATTTTTCCAATGTGACTTTTTTCAGGAGCGCGTTGATACCCTTGGTCCCTGCTACCTTCCTTCTCGGGTGACCATTGATCAACTTTGGCAAGTTTAAGCAGATCTCGCGCTGATAAAGAAGTAACAAAAAGATCTTTTTGGTTCTGATTGATTTTAATTGCGGGGATTTGCATAATGCCTCCTTTTTTACGGGTTAACCAAACAAAGGTACTATAAATCATTTGATCTAATTTGTCAATAAAGATTTTAGATCATGATTATTGATCTATTTAAACGATAATATACACCAATCACACCTCGTCGCATGCCCTTCTCGATCCAGAATTGATTCACCCCAGATACGTCGCAACATTATTTTCTTTTCGTCCTCCGCATCGAGGTTTGGCTAAAGAAAAACCCCTGCACCGTACGGTGCAGGGGTTTAATGTTATTCGTCGAACTCACCCCGACTCATGAGCTGCGGTGATCACTCCAGCTCGTAAGATGTGCCAAAATTCTCTACGATAATTTTGGCACACTCGCTGGAGTAATCCGCCGAATGCTTAAAAACCTCGGGCGGATTACATCATCCCACCCATCCCGCCCGGCATACCGGCGCCGGCCATTCCGGGATGTCCGTGGCCTTCTTTTTCCGGGACATCGGTGATCAAGGATTCGGTGGTCAAAAGCAACGCGGCAATGCTCGCGGCGTTCTGCAGCGCGGTGCGGGTCACTTTCGCCGGATCGATGATGCCGGATTGGAGCATATCCACATAGTCATCTTTGCCGATGTCGTAACCGATGTTTTGCTTCTCTTCCTTTAATCGGGCCACGATGACGGAGCCTTCCAGTCCAGCGTTCTCGGCCAGCTGGCGGATCGGAGATTCCAGGGCGCTGCGGATAATGTTCGCGCCGGTCTTTTCATCTCCGGTCAGTTTCAGGTTCTCGACCGTTTCGATAGCGCGCAGTAACGCGACACCGCCGCCGGGAACAATGCCTTCTTCAACGGCCGCGCGGGTGGCGTGCAACGCGTCTTCGACACGGGCCTTCTTTTCCTTCATTTCCGTTTCGGTCGCGGCCCCGACGTTGATGATGGCCACACCACCGGATAATTTGGCGAGGCGCTCCTGGAGCTTCTCTTTATCGTAGGAAGAATCGGTGGAATCGAGCTGATGGCGGATCTGGTTGATGCGGCCTTTGATGTCCGCGGTCTTTCCGGCACCTTCCACGATCGTGGTATTATCTTTGTCGATCTTGACCTTCTTGGCGCGGCCGAGGTCCTTGATCTCCAGGCTTTCCAGCTTGATACCAAGGTCTTCGGAAATGGCGCGTCCGCCGGTCAAAACGGCGATGTCTTCGAGCATGGCCTTGCGGCGGTCCCCGTAACCCGGCGCCTTAACGGCAGCGCAGGAAAGGGTCTTGCGCATATTGTTGACGACCAACGTCGCCAGGGCTTCACCCTCAACATCTTCGGCAACAATGAGAAGCGGTTTGCCGGATTTTGCGACCTTCTCCAAAAGCGGCAATATTTCCTTGATATTACCAACCTTCTTCTCAAAAAGCAGGATATAAGGCTCTTCCAGAGTACATTCCATTTTCTCCACATCCGTGGAGAAATACGGCGAAAGATACCCTTGGTCGAATTGCATACCCTCGACGATCTTCAATTCCGTATTGATCGTTTTGGATTCTTCCACGGTGATGACCCCGTCCTTGCCAACAGAGTCGAAGGCCTCCGCGATCTTTTTGCCGATCACATTATCGTTATTGGCGGCGATGGTGGCGACCTGTTCGACTTCCCGGGAATTCTTGGAGTCGATCTTCTTGGACAATGTCGCGATCTTGGCAACGACCGCTTCGACCGCTTTTTCGATACCGCGTTTAAGCGCCATAGGATTGGCTCCGGCGGTCACGTTCTTGAGGCCTTCCCGATAGATCGCTTCGTGCAA
>Ga0080064_1001412_pt1 | contig 48601 bp, 49 predicted proteins | sample Subgrocontami54m_FD_69260 | JGI IMG/M metagenome (GOLD analysis project Ga0080064, IMG submission 69260) | Subsurface groundwater microbial communities from S. Glens Falls, New York, USA - GMW46 contaminated, 5.4 m (SPADES assembly) (version 2) ...
CTGTGGCTCGCGGATGACAACCCGCACGCTACGCGCAACCTCGGCGCTGCCGCGCGCGCGCGCGGCATCGATCCGCAGCGGCTGGTGTTCGCGCCGCGGCTGCCGTTCGACCGGCACCTCGCGCGTTACCGCGTCGCGGATCTTGCGCTCGACACTTTTCCTTACACTTCCCACACCACCGCGAGCGACGCGCTGTGGTTGGGATGCCCGCTGGTCGCACTGTGCGGGGAAACCTTTGCAGCGCGCGTCTCGGGCAGCATACTGACCGCGTGCGGCATGCCGGAACTCATCGCCTATACACTGCCGGATTACGAGGAACTCGCCTACCGGCTTGGCGCCAATCCGGGCTACGCGAGCGAGGTTCGCGCACGGCTGTCGTCGCTGAAATCGAGCGCGCCGTTGTTCGATGCCGCAGCTTTCGCCCGCGACCTTGAACGTCTTTATCAGGAACTTTTGCAAACCGCCGGCGAAATTCGTCGCTGATCCGGAATCGGGCGCGATTCGCGGGTACAAAAAACGGGCGCCGAAGCGCCCGTTATTGCCGAAATCGGCGAGTTTAGAAGTTGTGGCTCAGATACGCGGCAACCGCGCTCTGGCTCTGGCCCGCAGCCGTAACAGTACCCGCACCGCCCAAGTTATAGCTAGCAGCCGAGTCGTTGTCCAGCTTCACGTAGCCGAACCTGCCGGAGGTGCGCTTGGAGAACTTGTGAACATACGAGATCTGGTACAGCTTGGCGCCCGTGTTATTACCCACCGCGGGAACCGTCGCGCCGTTGATTGCAGCAGCACCGGCTGTGCCGGAGATATCATCCGCCACCGTATAGCCCGCTTCGATGTTATGCGGCCCGGAGACGTTCACCGCGATGCCGAGGTGATAGGCTTTCTTCTTGGAATTGGTGGTGGTGGAGACATCGTACCGCTGCTCGTTGTAGGCACCGCCCAGCGTGACCTTGCCGAAATTATAGGTCGCGCTCAGGGACAAGCCGGTGTCGTCATTGGCACCGCCGGCGGAGCCGAACTCGCTGTGGCGCTCGTAGCCTGCGCCGATCGCCAGCGGACCGTTCTGGTAGGTGGCGGCCAGCGATTGCACGCGCGGCTCGGCGGCCGTGGTCGCGTTGGTCGCGCCCGTCGCTGCGCCGGCACTGTAACCGATACCGATATTCAGCCCGCCCATTGAGGGGGCTTCATAAACAATCATGCTGGACTGGCGGCGTTTCCAGATGTGGCGGGCCCCGCCCCCGATCGTGCCGGTGGAACTGCCTGCCAACAGGAACGCGGTACCGAATACGCCGGTGTCTTCGCCGCCGGTGGTGGAACCCACCATCGAGCGCTTGAACGGGGTATCCCAACGGCCCACGTAGACGTTACCGAAACCGCCCTTGAAGCCGAGCGCGCTATTGCGACTGCAGAAACCATCTTGGCCGACGCCGCGAATATCCGCCGAACTTTCGCACTGGAACCACGCCGACAAACCGCCGCCGAGAGCTTCCGTGCCCTTGAAGCCGACCGAGGCGCCGCCCGGGGTTTGCAGGATGTCGGTATCCGGTCTGCCGGGGCCCTGATCGACATACGAGTATTCGAACGTGGCTTTACCGTAGATCTGCACGGTACTGGCTTGCGCCAGCGCCAGCGCCGGAGCACCGAGCGCGCCCGCAACCGCAATGGCAATTAATTTCTTTTGCATATCAAAAATCTCCTATAGGTTTTCGGTACATTTAGACCACCCTCCCGAATAGCTGGGGGTTGAGCGCAGTATGCCAAGCCGACGGCAGCTAGCTCAACAATAATCGCGGTTTATTGGCATAATCGGACATGGCCTTGTTGCATTAATGCAACAAGCCTCAGTGCACCGAAACCGGGCATTTTTCTCACATGCAACCACAGCGGGAGCAGCGGGCGCAAGGCCATATCGAATCCGGGTTGCAGGCCCACGCCCGGGGCGATATCGGCTCGGCTGTGAGCGCCTACCGGCAGGCGCTGCGCGTCGCGCCGGAGCATCCGGACGCGCTGAACCTGATGGGCACCGCACTGCTGCAACTCGGCCAACCCGGGGAGGCGGTGGACTGCCTGCGGCGCGCCGCGCGCCGGCTGCGCAATAACCCCGGCGTGCAGGGCAACCTGGCTCAGGCTTACTTCGCGCTCGGGCAATATGGGCAGGCGCTGGAGACTTTCCGGCTGGCCAGCCGGCTCGATCCGCGCGCGGTGCACTTTCAGGTGGGCGAGGCGAACTCGCTGGCAATGCAGGGCAAGCTCAGTGACGCCGAAATCCTGCTGCGCAGGCAGGCGGGCCGGTTTCCTAATGAGCCGCTGGTCTGGCACAACCTCGGCAACGTGCTGCGCGATCTCGAACGTATTGCGGATGCCCTCGAATGCTACCGCAATGCGCTGGCGCTGGACCCGCAACTTGTCGACGCGCGCAACAACCTGGGAGGCGCGTTGCAGGCGCTGGGAAAATTCGCAGAGGCCGAGCGCGAGTATCGCGCCTGCCTCGCGCAAGCGTCGGATCACGCATTGGCGCGATGCAACCTCGCGTTAGTGACCATCGATCTCGGGCGCTTCAGCGAGGCCGAAGCGATGTGCCGGGAGGCGATCACGCGCACGCCCGCAATGAGCGAGGCCCACTCTTTTCTCGGCACGGCGCTCGGTCATCAGGGGCGGCAACAGGAAGCGCTGGCGTGCCATCGCACTGCGGCCACCCTTGCGCCGGACAACGCCAAGGTGATTGAGGGTTATGCTGCCGCGCTGATGGAAAACGGCGAGGTCGACGAGGGCTTGCGATGGTTTTCGCGTGCGCTGGCGTTGCACCCCGATTCGGTGTCGCTGCACCAGCGGCTCGCCTACGCCCTGCTTGCCCACGGCCAATGGGCAGCGGGGTGGGCCGAGTACCTCCGTCGCCCCGCCTTCGTCGAATATCGCAGGCTGCATGCCGACTTGAAGCTATGCCGGGCGCTACCACACGACCTCAACGGCAAACATATCTGCCTGGTGAACGAACAGGGGCCGGGAGATGAAATTTTTTTTCTGCGCTTCGCGCCGCTGCTGGCCGCCCGCGGCGCCCGCATCACTTACCGTAGCGGTAACAAGATCCTGAGCCTGCTTAAGCGCGTCGCCTGCATCGAGCAGGTTCTCGATGAAACCGCGCCACTGCCGGACGCGGTGCTGATGCTGGGAGATCTTCCGCACGCGTTGAGAGAGCACGGCGTCGGCACTCCGCCGTCCCTAACACTGCCACCGCTTGAAGCACGCCTCGCGGCGGTGCGCGAGCGCCTGGCGGAGGCCGGCAGTCCGCCTTATATCGGCCTGACTTGGCGGGGAGGGACCCCGCCCGGGGAACAGCGCGATGCCACGAACTGGGCGCTGCACAAGAAGATAGAAATCGCTCCATTGGCGGCGGCGCTACGACAGGTACCGGGCACGTTCATCGTATTGCAACGCAATCCCGCACCGGGTGAAATCGAAACTTTCGCGCACGCGCTCGGGCAGCCGGTGCACGACTTTTGCGCGCTCAACGAAGACCTCGAAACCATGCTGGCGCTGCTGGCATTGATCGACGATTACATCGGGGTCAGCAACACCAATATGCACCTGCGCGCCGTCGCCGGCAAAACGGCGCAGGTGCTGGTGCCCCGCCCGGCCGAATGGCGCTGGCTCGCGAGCGGCGATGCCTCACCGTGGTTTCCGGGATTTTCGATCTACCGCCAGTCGCTTGATGGCGACTGGAACGCCGCCTTCGCAAAGCTCGCTCAAACTCTTGGGGAACGAAATCTTGGCAAAACAGCCTGCTCCGCGTGAATGCCAGCCGTGCACCGCGTGCTGCGACGGCTGGCTGCAGATTCGCGTCAACGGCGTGCCGGTTCATCCCGGCCGCCCGTGCCCGCACAGCACGGGATCGGGATGCAATGATTACGAGCATCGCCCGGTCGACCCGTGCGTGCATTTCATTTGCGGCTGGAGAATGAACCATAGCCCGCTGCCGGACTGGATGAAGCCGAACCAGTCGAAAGTGGTCGTTCTGTTTAACCAGTCGGCGTGGCGCGGATTGCCGGTGGATGTCGCGGTTCCGGTCGGAAGAAAGATCCCGCCGCGCGCGCTCAACTGGCTCAAGCAGTTTGCTGAAACTCACAACCGCGCGCTGCTGTATTCGGAACAGATCGTGGAAAACGGAAAATTCACCAACCAGCAGGCGGTCAGCGCCTATGGTCCGCCGGAGTTCCAGCAGGAAATGGCGGAGCGCGCCGGCCGCGGTGAAGCAATGATTTGACCCGGCGCCGATGCGCCCGCTATGCCGCCTGCGCCGCGAGTTCAGCCAGCCGCTGGCGGACAGCCGCGGCGTCGCCCAGCGCGATGCGGATCACTTCGACTATCCGCGCGATATCGTCCCCCGATACCGCAGTCCCGGTGGGAAGGATCAGCGTCTGGCGGCACACTGTCTCGGTGCGCGGCAGCAGCAAACCCGCGTCGGGGAAACACGACCGATAAGGCTCCATCCGGTGCACGCCCGGATAGAAATAGCGGCGCGCAAGCACGTTTTCGGCGTGCAGCACCGCCATCAGCTCATCGCGGTTGAGCGCTGAATCGTCACCGACCGTGACCACCACGTACTGGTAGTTGCTGCGATGCCGCTCGTCGTATGCCAGCAGCTGCAGGCCCGGCATTCCCGTCAACTGCCGCTGGTAGCCCCGGTAATTGGCGCGGTTGCTTTCGATCACCTCGTCCAGGCTCTCGAGATTCGTCAGCCCCATGGCGGCGCAAACTTCGGACATTTTCCCGTTGGTGCCGACGTAAATCACCCGGTCATAACCGGCAAAGCCGAAATTCTGCATCAGCCGCAATTTCTCGGCGAGGCGATCGTCATCCGTGACGATCGCCCCGCCCTCGAAAGTATTCATGATTTTGGTGGCGTGGAAGCTGAACACCTCGGCTGCGCCGAACGAACCGATCATGCGCCCCTCGTGCGAACACCCGAACGCATGGGCCGCGTCGAACACGAGTTTCAGGTTGCGCCGCGCGGCGATCTGCGCCAGTTCCGCGACCGCGCACGGCCGGCCCCACACATGCACCCCGATAATGCCGGTGGTGCGCGGAGTGATCATGGCTTCGACACTGGCCGGATCGAGGCAATGCGTGGCCGGATCGATGTCGGCGAATACCGGCGTGATTTCCTGCCATTGCAGCGCATGGGCGGTGGCGACAAAGGTAAACGCCGGAACGATCACCTCTCCCCGCAGGTCGAGCGCGCGGACCAGCAACTCCAGCCCAACGGTGCCGTTGCACACCAGCACGCAGTTGCGAACGCCAACCAGCGCGGAAATGCGTTTTTCCAGTTCGATTACGTATTCGCCGCGATTGGTCAGCCAGCGCCGATCGAGAATGTCGTTCAGGCGCGCCAGAAAACGCTCACGATTCCCGATGTTCGGACGTCCTACGTGCATCGCCTCGGCAAACGCCGGCGTGCCGCCGAACAGGGCAAGCCGCGGGCCGTTTTTTTGGCGTTGCGTTGGTTCTGACGGATTCATGCGCTTCCTTCAGCCGGCGGGCTTCAACGCGCTGACGTTCACGGCTTTCGTCCGTCTCGCGATCTCGTCTTTGGTCATATCCGAAGTGATTTGCCCCAACTCGTCGAACTGCCGTCGCGTAAACGGCTTGCGGGTCCAATTTTCACCGGATACGGGAAGCGCTTCTCCCCGTATTACGCGCGCCACAATCTCGTAAAAAAGAACCAGTTGATAGTCGTATGCCCGCGCTAACAGGGTGCCGCCATCATCGTTTAAAAGCACCGGAAACCGTTTGGTGGCAATGATCTCACCGGTATCTACGCCCGGCGCCATATGATGGCAGGTCACTCCGTAGTCGCGCGCCGCTTCGTAAATCGCAAAGTTGTTGCAGCCATAGCCGGGATATTCGGGCGGCCCGGGATGGAAATTGATCGCGAGTTCTGCTTTCGCCAGCCAATCCGCGGGAACGATCCAGCGCGATAAATAGCTGATGATGAACGCCCACTCCTGCGCTGCGGCATCCCGCGGTAATGGGTCCCCCCATTGGCCCAGGAAAACACCGACTTTGGTGAAATGGCGGCGGCAGAACTCCACCGCCCGCGCAACATGCCCGTCTTCAGCTTTGCCGAGAAAAAGCACCGAGACTGGCAACCTGCTCAACGACACCCTCCTAGCCGCGACCGACCCTCGCCCGGGCCACACCACCAAACCGCGGCGCGCCTGACGCATGCGCTACGGGCATTATCCCCGCTTGCGCTCGACCACCACCGCGAAACCCATCTGCATCCGGCTGAAATTCGCGAGTTCGAAGCGCTCGAGAAATTTTGGCAACCACCACGCCGGCTGCTGCTGTATCAGATGGGCATTGCGACCGTCCGACAGGACTTTGACGGCAGGACCGGTATGCACGGTAAACACACCGACACCGGCGGTCACCCGTTGCAGGTCATCGAGCACATTGTCGAGCAGCGCCGGCTCGATGTGCTCGAGCACGTCGATGCAGACCACGAAACTGCACGGCTCGGGCCGCGCCGACCACTCCGGAATCGCCGGATCGTAATGGCGAATGGCCAGCGGGTGCTTGACGTACTGCTTGAGTGCGATGCCGAGGCGGCCTTTGCCTGCGCCGTAGTCGAGCAGTTCGTGGGCGTTCGCAGTAGCGATCACCTCCGCTACCATCGGCGCGAACTGCACCGAGGCAACCCCGTAATCGGGGTTATTATGCAGCTGCTGCTGCATCTTGCGGTACTCTTCGCTGATCAGTCCTGCTTCGCTCATGGGCGCCGCGTTTTCCAAAAGTTCAGATTCCGACTGCCTTCATCTGCTTCTCGGGATAACGCGTTCCCGCGGTCACTCCCAGCGGAAACGCCTTGGCCAGCGCCGCGATTTCCTCAGCGGAAAGCCTGACGTCAATCGAGGCTGCGTTCTGCTCGAGATACTGGCGGCGCTTGGTGCCGGGAATCGGCACCACATCGTCGCTTTGCGCGAGCACCCACGCCAGCGCGACCTGCGCAGGCGTGCATTTTCGTGCCGACGCGATTTTTTCGACCGGCGCGAGCAGCTCCGCGTTGCGCTTCAGATTGTCGGGGCTGAAGCGCGGATGATCGCGCCGGCGGTCTTTCGGCAGCAGCGCGTCCAGCGTCTTGATGGTCGCGGTCAGAAAACCGCGCCCGAGCGGCGCGTACGCCATGAAACCGATGCCGAGCTCGCGGCAGGTTGGCAGCACGTCCTGCTCGACATCGCGGCTCCACAGCGAGTATTCGGTCTCAAGCGCGGCAATCGGATGCACCTTATGCGCGCGGCGCAGCGTTTGCGGACCGGCTTCCGACAGCGCGAGGTAGCGCACTTTGCCCTGCTCGACCAGCTTTTTCATCGCGCCGACCGTGTCTTCGATCGGCACCGCCGGATCGACGCGATGCAGGCCGTAGATGTCGATTACGTCGACGCCGAGGCGCTTGAGCGACATCTCGCATGCCTGCGGCACGTAGTCGGGATGGCCGCCGCTCAGGGCCGCGCCGCCGCCGGCGAGCGCAAGGTTGCCGAACTTGGTCGCTATCATCGCCGCGCCGCGCCGGCCTTGCAGCGCGCGTCCGACCAGTGATTCATTGACGCCGTTGCCGTAAGCATCCGACGTGACGATCAGGTTGACGCCCATTTCGATGGCGCGGTGCATCGTCGCGATCGATTCCTCGTCATTGGGCTCGCCGTAGCTGATTGACATGCCCATGCAGCCGAGTCCGAGAGCCGACACCTGCGGACCGTGTTTCCCAAGTTTGCGCTGTTGCATCACGATCTCCTGTTAGGGTTTCAACAAAATCTTTGCGGCTTGTGCAGATCCGCAGGGTGCACTTGCGCACCAATTCAATGCGCAGATGGTGCGCAAGCGCACCCGACTTTCCGGCAAACCGCAGTTTTCTGCTCCATCATCCAATTATGTAATGCTCGGTAAATCGCCGAATCGCCTTCCTTATATCGCGTACGTGACCGTCAAATCGCCGACACCGTCAACGTGGCCTTCGAGCTTGTCGCCCGGCTTGACCGGGCCGACGCCCGCCGGCGTGCCCGAATAAATCAGATCGCCGGGCTGCAGCGTAATCAGCCCGGACAGGTAAGCGATGGTTTCAGGCACGTTCCAGATCATCGCGGAGAGATCGCCGCTTTGCTTGATGGCGCCGTTGACCTTGAGCCAGATTGCACCCTTAGCCGGATGCCCGATCTTCGACGCCGGTATCAGCGCAGTGCATGGCGCCGAATCGTCGAAGCTCTTGCCCATCTCCCACGGCCGACCCATTTTCTTGGCTTCGCCCTGGAGATCGCGCCGCGTCATGTCGAGGCCAACGCCGTAACCCCATACGTGATCCAGTGCATCCGCGACTGCGATATTGGCGCCGCCCTTACCCAGCGCGACCACCAGTTCGATTTCGTGATGCAGCTCCCGCGTCGCCCGCGGAAACGGAATCGTTGCGCCATCCGGCACGATGGCGTTCGCCGGCTTCATGAAGAAAAACGGCGGCTCGCGCTCGGGGTCGTGCCCCATCTCGCGCGCGTGCTCGGCATAATTGCGCCCGACGCAGTAAATGCGTCCGACCGGAAACGGCTCGGTGCTGCCCGCTACCGGCAGTGTCGGAACCGGCACGAAATCGATCGCATATTTCACATGCGGCCTTTCTGTTTTTGGTTTCGTCAAAAACACCACCGGACGGGCGTAATCACCCGGTACAGGAGGGGTCAGGATAGCGCACAACCCGGACTAATTGGCTGCGCGTCGCGCCGTGGATTATCCTTGATAGTCACGCAACGCGTCAAACCGGCGCCGGATTTTATCGGGCGCATGCGCCGTCCCACAAACTGCATCGGGCTTTTCGTGCGAACCGGCATGCCGGCGAGCAGCATGCAACAATGACGCCGATGGATGACTCGTTCAGCCTGTGGGCGCTTTTCGCGAGCAGCTTTCTCGCGGCGACACTGCTGCCGGGAGGCTCGGAAGCGGTGCTGTTCGGCGTGCTCAAACTCAACCCGCAGCAATACTGGCCGGCGCTGGCGGCGGCAACCATCGGCAATACTCTCGGCGGCATGTCATCGTATCTGATCGGCCGCATCGTTCCCCAAAGCGGGAAAATCAAAGGGCTGGATCAAATCAACCGTTACGGTAGTCCAGCGCTGCTGCTCGCGTGGGTACCGGTCATCGGTGATCCTCTGTGCGTCGCCGCCGGCTGGCTGCGCGTCAATCCGTGGCAGTCCGCTCTGTTCATGGCGGTCGGCAAATTTTCGCGCTACCTGGTGATCGCGGCCGTCGCGGCGTGATAACCGCGTTGATCGTGGATCGCGGATCGTGAAAGGAACTTTTGATCATGAGCTGTGAGTTATGTGACCAAACCGGCGGCGAATTGCTGTGGCGGGATGATGCCTGCCGCGTGGTGCAAGTCGCCGACCCGGATTATCCCGGCTACTGCCGCGTGATCTGGAATGCGCACGTCAGGGAAATGACCGATCTTGGCGTCGCCGAACAGCAGCACTGCATGCGCGTGGTGCTGGGCGTCGAGCAGGCGCTGCGCGTCGCTTTGAAGCCGCACAAAATCAACCTCGCGAGCTTCGGTAATCTGGCGCCGCATCTGCACTGGCATGTGATACCGCGTTTCGAGGATGACCCGCACTTCCCGCATTCGATATGGGGCGAGCACCAGCGTCCGGGGCACCGCCGCGCCGCGCCCGATACCGCGCCGCGTTTGCGCGCATTGCTGGTCGCGGGGCTTGCGTAATCACGCTTTATGCGAGAATGCCCGGAATAATCACCCCGCCCCTCTGTTTACCGTTGAGCCATGACCAAGACCACAGACTTCGGCTTCCGCGATGTACCAGAGGACGAGAAGTCCCGGCGCGTCGGCGGCGTATTCGACTCGGTCGCCGGGAAATACGACCTGATGAACGACCTGATGTCGGCCGGTCTGCACCGGTTGTGGAAGCGCTTTGCCGTCGCGCAAAGCGGCTTGCGCCCGGGCAGCCGCGTACTCGACGTCGCGGGCGGCACTGCAGATCTTTCAATTCAGTTCGCGCGCCGTGTCGGCGCGGGCGGACGGGTCGTGCTCACCGACATCAATGCTGCCATGCTTGCGCGCGGCCGCGACCGCATGCTCGATGCCGGGGTCACCGCACCCGCGGTGCAATGCGACGCCGAGCGCCTTCCGTTCGCAAGCGATTACTTCGACTGCGTCAGCGTCGCTTTCGGCCTGCGCAACATGACCCACAAGGAGCAAGCGCTCGCCGAGATGCTGCGCGTGCTGCGCGCCGGCGGCAGGCTGCTGGTGCTCGAGTTTTCGCAGGTGTGGAAGCCGCTACAGCCGCTCTACGACGCCTACTCGTTCAAGGTTTTGCCGCTGCTCGGCAGGCTCGTCGCCAACGACAGCAAAAGTTACCGTTATCTCGCGGAATCAATACGCGTTCACCCCGGCCAGGAGCAATTGAAGCAGATGCTGGAACAAGCCGGGTTCGAACGGGTCGAATACTTCAATCTGAGCGCCGGCGTGGTCGCGCTGCACCGCGGCTACAAGCTGCAATAAGGAGGCCCCATGGATACTATGTGCGCACCGCAGCCACTTGACCTGTCCGCACAAGCGAATCCCGCTCGCGGTAATTGTGTTGCCCCGCATCCCGCACCCGGCTGGAGCGGGCTAGGCGCGGTCGGGATCGTACTGCTGCTCGCGGGCTGCCAGGCAGCACCGGTTCCGCCTTTGACGAACCCGTTCATACAGGCTGACGCACCACGCCAGGCGGTCGGTGAAACCCGCATCTATCGGCTCTCCAACGGCTACAACAGCGAAGTGCGCGGCGAATTTCGCTACCAGGTCGAGAAGGTCGATGCGGATCGCACCGTGGTATCGGTCACGCCGGACCGCCCGTCCCTGGGGCAAACCCGTAACGAGGTTTACACCACGGACGGCAATTGGCTGCGGCGCCCGCTCGACAATCACGATCAGCCGGTGGAGTACGAGTTCGCCACCGCGTATCCGGCCTATCTACTTCCGTTCGAGCAGGGCAAGTCCTGGTCGATTCGCGTTAACGCCACCATTCCGGCAACCGGGCGGCGCAGCAGCGTACGCGTCGACGGCAAAGTGATTGGAGCCGAGCGCATCCGCGTGCCGGCCGGGGAGTTCGATACCATCAAGATCCGGCGTTACGTCTATGCGGGGGACTGGGATTACTTTCTCCAGGAAACCAATATCCACGAGACCGACTGGTATGCGCCTGCGCTGGGCCGGCTGGTGCGTATGGAAAGCCAGTCGCGGTGGAAGGACACCAGCCGATGCGACAAGAGGGGCTGTCCGTGGTTCCATGGCGACTGGAACGTATACGAACTCGTCGCGCTAAACGCGGCTCCGCGGCCGTGACCACATACTGATAGAATATGATCCCGGCTAATTCCCGGCAGGAGAAAACATGAAACACACGATGATGGTTCTGGTGGCGATGCTTGGCTTGAGTCTTATCGCAGTGGACGCCGACGCGGCACGACGGCTGGGCGGCGGCGCCAGTTTGGGCAAGCAGCGCCAGATTACGCCCGCTCCCAAGGCCCCGGCACCGTCGGCGGCACCCGCCGCTCCGGCGCAGCAACCTTCGGGCATGAGCAAATGGCTGGGTCCGCTTGCTGGTCTCGCGCTCGGCGCAGGCCTCGTTTCGCTCTTCATGAACAACGGATTCGCCGGCGCGCTCGGCGGGATTCTGTTGATCCTGCTGATAGCCGCCGCCGCGATGTTCGCGTGGCGCATGCTGCGGCGCGCACCTACGTCCGGACCGCTGCAGTATGCCGGGGGCGCGCCTGCGAGCAGGGAGCAGGGTTCCCGCTTGCGGGATGCGACCGGCCGCGAGTCTGGCGCAGCGCCGTCGAGCGCAGGCGTGGCATCCGTCTCCGGGGTCACATCCCCTGAAGGGGCCCCTGTTCCGCCCTCCGACGGCGCGCCGTCGCAGGGCAGCCAGCCGAGCATCTCGAATATGTTTGGGGGTGGCGCAACCGCGCCGGCAACTGCATCCAACCGCTTTCCGCCGGGATTCGACGCGGAGCAGTTCGCGCGTCATGCCAAGCTCAATTTTACGCGCCTGCAGGCGGTCAACGATCAACACGACCTGGCGACGATGCGCGAATTCATGACTCCCGAGCTGTATGCCGAAATCGAAGCGCAAATCGATAAGACCCCGCAAAAAACCGACGTTGTCACGCTCGATGCCGAAGTGCTCGAAGTGGTGACCGAAGGCGAAGCCTATATCGCGAGCGTACGCTTCAGCGGCGCAATCCGCGAAAGCGCTGATGCGCTCCCGGAATCGTTCAGCGAGGTGTGGCACCTCGAAAAACCGGTCTCCGGCAACACCGGCTGGCTGCTCTGCGGCATTCAGCAGGGCTGACCCGCTCTGCATGTCCGGACCGGCACACGACGCGGCGGTCGCCGGTGCCGGGCTGGCTGCGGTTTTCAATCCCCCGGCCGCCGCCGCGATCAACCATCTGCTGCAAAGCGCTTCGTGGGCGCGCGAGCGGCTCAAGCCGTTTGCCGGCAAGACCGCCGGCTTCAATCTCGCACCATTCACGGTAACGCTGGGCATCAGCGCGAACGGCGAGGTCGAAGACTCGGTTTCCACCGGCGCGCCCGATGCCCGCTTCACGCTGACACCGGGAGCGGCATTGCGCATTCTTGGCACTGATAAAACCGCGTGGCGGGAAATCGATATCGCCGGCGACACCGCGCTCGCGCGCGAAATTCTTGCGATCGCGCAAGACCTGCGCTGGGACGCCGAGGAAGACCTGAGCCGCGTGTTTGGCGACATCGCCGCGCACCGTATGGTTCAGGCCGGTGACGATTTCCGGCGCTGGCAGCGCGAGGCCGCCGGCAGTCTCGCGCGCTCGGCTGCCGCTTACTGGACCGAAGAGCAGCCGTTGATCGCGACGCGGCATGACGTTGAGCGCTTCGTGCGCGAAGTCGATACTTTGCGCGACGATGTTGCGCGAATCGAGCAGCGCATCGGGCAAATGACGGCGAAAAGGCAGAAGCGATAGGGGAGAGGCGATATTTCTCCCCCTGTATCCGAGCCTTCTCTCATCTTTCCCGTTTCGCCTGTCGCCTTTCCCCTCTTCTGACTTTCGCGGGTAAAATCCGCGCATGCTTTTGTTCCGTTTGCTGAAAATTTTTTCTGTCGGCCTGCGTTTCGGGCTCGAGGAATTTTTCCTCGGACACGAGCGCGTGCGGGCGTTGCGCGCGCCGATCAAAGCCCTGCTTTTCTGGCGCCGGCTTTCGGCGCCGCGCGCGGTGCGGTTGCGGCTCGCGCTGGAAGCGCTCGGCCCGATCTTCGTCAAGTTCGGCCAGGTGCTTTCCACCCGGCGCGACCTGCTGCCGACGGACATCGCCGACGAGCTCGCCAGGTTGCAGGACCGTGTGCCACCGTTTGCGCCTGAGCTGGTGCTGGCTGCGCTCGCGCGCGCCTACCGCAAGCCGGTCGAGGAAGTATTCGCCGAATTCGATCCGGTCGCCGTCGCCAGCGCTTCCGTTGCCCAGGTGCATTTCGCGCAACTGCACGACGGCCGCGAAGCCGCAGTCAAAATCCTGCGTCCCGGCATCGCGCAGGTCATCCACAATGACCTCGAACTGCTGGACGCCGGCGCCAGCCTGATCGAGCTGCTGTGGTCTGACGGCAGACGGCTGCGGCCGCACGAGGTGGTCGCCGAGTTCGCCAAACACCTCGAAGACGAGCTCGACCTGATGCGCGAAGCGGCCAATGCAAGCCTGTTGCGCCGCAATTTCGAGAGCTCGCCGCTGCTGCTGGTGCCGGACGTCTATTGGGACTACTGCTCGACTGAAGTGATGGTGATGCAGCGAATGAGCGGCACGCCGATTTCGCAGGTGGCGAAACTGCGCGAACAGGGTCTCGATATCAAGCGCTTGTCACGCGCCGGAGTTGAGATTTTTTTCACCCAGGTGTTCCGCGACGGCTTCTTTCACGCCGACATGCACCCCGGCAACATTTTTGTCGCACCGAGCGGGCATTACATTGCGCTTGATTTCGGCATCATGGGCACGCTCACGGAAGTCGACAAGAACTACCTGGCGCAGAACTTTCTCGCGTTTTTCCGGCGCGATTACCGGCGCGTTGCCGAAGTCCACATCGAGTCCGGCTGGGCGCCGAAGGATACCCGCAGCGACGATTTCGAGACTGCGATCCGCGCGGTATGCGAGCCGATTTTCGCCAAGCCGCTGCAGGAAATTTCGTTCGGTCGCGTGCTGCTGCGCCTGTTCCAGACCTCGCGCCGCTTCAACATCCAGGTGCAGCCGCAACTGGTGCTGCTACAGAAGACGCTCCTCAACATCGAGGGGCTGGGGCGCGAGCTCGACCCCGAGCTCGACCTGTGGGCGACTGCCAAGCCGTTTCTCGAGCGCTGGATGTCGGAGCAGGTCGGCTGGCGCGGGCTGCTGCGGCGCGTGCGCCAGGAAGCTCCGATCTGGAGTACGTTGCTGCCGGAACTGCCGCGCCTGGTGCATCGTTATCTCAACGACTCGGCCGGCGAACGCATGCAGCAGCAATTGCAGCAACTGATCGACGAACAGCGGCAGCAGAATACGCTGCTGGCGATCATTGCAGTGGCAATGGTCGCGCTTATCAGCTTTTGGGTTTACTTCGCGTTCTAGCGCCTCCCGTTCGAATTTTTTTGCCACGGAGACACGAATGCTGATCTGGTTTGTCATTCTCTATATCGTCGTTTCGGTTTCGATCGGGCTCTACGCCGCCACCCGCGTCAAGAACACCTCCGACTACGTCGTCGCCGGACGTCATCTGCCGCTGCCGTTCATCATCGCGACGGTGTTTGCGACGTGGTTCGGCTCGGAAACCGTGCTCGGCATCCCGGCCAGGTTCCTCAACGAAGGGCTGAAAGGCGTGGTCGCCGACCCGTTCGGCTCCAGCATGTGCCTGATTCTGGTCGGCCTGTTTTTCGCGCGGCCGCTGTATCGCATGAAGCTGCTCACCATCGGGGACTACTACCGCGCGCGGTACAACCGCTCGGTGGAACTCTCGACCTCGATTTGCATCGTGATTTCATACCTGGGCTGGGTGTCGGCGCAGATCACCGCGCTGGGACTGGTGTTTTCCGTGCTCACCAATGGCGCCCTCGCGCCATGGCAGGGCATGGCGATAGGTACGGCGATCGTGCTGCTCTACACGCTCGCGGGCGGCATGTTCTCGATCGCGTTCACCGATTTGTTTCAGATGTGCGTGGTCCTGCTCGGCATGCTTTACATCGCGACAGTGGTGAGCGGGATCGCCGGCGGCGCCGGCGTGGTCATCGCGCATGCGGCGGATGCCGGCAAGCTCGAGTTCTGGCCGGCGCTTCAGGCACGCGACATCATTGCGTTTATCGCGGCATGGATCACGATGGGGTTCGGCTCGATCCCGCAACAGGATGTGTTCCAGCGCGTGTCCGCCGCCAAGGACGAAAAAACCGCCGGCCGCGGCTCGGTGCTCGGCGGCTGCCTTTATTTCTGCTTTGCGTTTATCCCGATGTACCTCGCCTATTCAGCGACGCTGATCGATCCCGCTCTGGTGGCGAGACATATCGATACCGACTCCCAGTACATCCTGCCCAACCTGATCCTCGCGCACACGCCATTTTTTGCGCAAGTGGTTTTCTTCGGCGCGCTGCTGGCTGCGATCATGAGCTGCTCGAGCGCAACACTGCTCGCGCCGTCGGTCACGTTCGCCGAGAACGTGCTGAAACCGTTCCTGCCCCAGCTCGCCGACCGGCAGTTTTTGCGCCTGCTGCGCTGGATCGTGTTTTTGTTCGCGGTCGCGGTATTCACGTTCGCGCTGACTTCGGGCGCGACCATCTACGGCATGGTCGAGGGCGCCTACAAGATAACGCTGGTCGCGGCCTTTACGCCGCTCGCGTTCGGGCTTTACTGGAAGCGCGCGACGACCCAGGGCGCGGCCTGTGCCATTGCGCTTGGGCTCGCGACGTGGATGGCGTGCGAGATCCTGATTCTGCTGGGCACGTTGCCGCCTGAGCCGTTCCTGCCGCCGCAATTTGCCGGTTGGCTTGCGAGCGTTTGCGGCATGCTCGCGGGATCGCTCGCGCCGCAGTGGTACGGCGCCGGCAAAGCGCAGCGCGCCGCCGCCATCTAACGCGGCCTGGCACGGCAATACTCCTGGACCAGCGCGTGGCCGGCAGCGATTCAGAATCGCCGTGGTATCGCGGAGCCAGGGTCGCGATATTCGCGCTGCTGGTGTGCAACACGGCCTATTACCTGTTCGGCGGCACGTGGGCCGAAGCACTCGATGCGGTAGCCTGGTTCACGCTGCTCACGCTCTTCGCGCTGGAAACCGGATTTGACGTTCGCTCCCGCAGCGTAATGGCGGCGAATCGGGGCGTGCGGCTCGCGGCAGCGACCGCGATCGGTGCAGCCGCCATCGGCTACGCCTGGCGAAACGAGTGGCTGGACACCGTCAATACCGCGCTGTGGATCGCGGTTGTGGTGTTGCTTGAATTCGAAGTGCGCTTTCCCGGCGCTGTCGCGCGCCGGACGTGGATTGCGGGCACCGCCGCGGTGCTTTACGCGGGGCTGGGGGCGCTCGTTCCGACATGGGCGTGGCGCGGGGAATGGTTTGACGCTTACGACGCAGTGCTGTGGCTTGCTGCTTTTGCGATGATCGAATTGGACATTTTGCGGACTTCCCGCAACGTCGCTACCGCCTTGACCAACGCCCGCTGAAACGCAGCCGCAGATTATTCGGGTTCACTCGGCGGCAGCGATTTGATTGCCGCTGCCGCCTGTCTGCAATCGCAGCCGAAGATGTCATAAAATCGCATCGATGAATCAGAGCAGGCCCAGGCTCGCGGTTGTGGTTGCGCTCGCTTACATGGTGGTGATCGTGTATGCCAGCCTGCAGCCGTTCCAGGATTGGCGCATGCCGCCATCGGAAATCGTCGGCTTTCTCGCCGCACCGTGGCCGCACTACCTCATCGCCGGCGACATTGCGCTCAACATCGCAGCTTACCTTCCGCTTGGAGCAATGTTGTACTTCGCGCTGCGACCGGCGCTGCCCGGTGCGGCTGCGGCCGTCGGTGCGACGCTGATCGCGGCAACGCTGAGCCTCGGCCTCGAAAGCCTCCAGATGTTTTTGCCTGCCCGCATTGCCTCGAACGTGGACCTGATGTCCAACGGCGCCGGTGCGTGCTGCGGCGCGTTAGCCTCTTGGCTGCTATCGCTGTTCCCGTCTGAGCGCAACCTGCTTTACATTACGCGGCGCCGTCTGTTCCGCGCCAGCGTACTTGGCGACTGCGGCCTGCTGCTGATCGCGCTGTGGATCGTGATTCAGTTTTATCCTGCGCCACTCATGTTCGGCAGCGGTGACCTTCGCGATGTTCTGCGCCTTGAGCCCGGCTTCGCGCACAGCCCGCAGTCTTACCTGCTGGCGGAGGCCGCGGTCGCAGTATTCGCGACGGGTGCGGTCGGTCTGCTGATTTCGCTTCTGCTCCAGTCGGCGCAGCGTCCGCTGCTGCCGTTTCTGACGGTGATGCTGCTTGGGCTGGCTGCGCGCGCGGCGGCGGCCGCGACAATGGTTCGATCGACGCTTTGGCTGCAATGGCTCACGCCGGGTACCGCGCTCGGCCTTGCGGCCGGGGTGATAGGTGTAATGCTGCTGGTGCGCCTGCCGCGCCGCGGCCGCATCATCGCCGCGCTCACGTGTGTCATCGCTGGTGTCATCATCGTCAACATCGCGCCCGGCAATCCATACCAGTCACCGCTGCGATTCATGCTCAGTCCGCAGCAAACACACCTGATGAATTTCAGTAATATCATGCGCCTGCTGTCCGCGTTGTGGCCACTGCTTGCCGCCGCCTATCTCGTCGCTCTTGAAAGAAACGCTGGTGCCGGCGCTACGCAAATGAGAAATCGCCAGACACAATAAAGCGCGGAATAGGGGTCATGGGCAAGGTCTGCTGCAATGGCGGGCTGTGACCGCTGCGCGTCCGCTATAATCCGGCTTTGAGAACGAGTTTGCGTGCCGCCTGTGAGTTACTACAAATGCCACGTGTTTTTTTGCTGCAACCAGCGCAATCAGGGCGAGGCGTGCTGCAATAACCACGGCGCGCAGCAAATGCGCGATTACGCCAAGCAACAGGTCAAGACGCTCAAACTCGATGGCCCGGGCAAGGTCCGCATCAACGTTGCGGGCTGCCTCGATCGTTGCAACGAAGGTCCGGTACTGGTGGTTTACCCCGGCGAGGTGTGGTACACCTACGTCGACCGCGAGGATATCGACGAAATCATCAACGAGCACCTGCGGCACGGGCGTGTCGTCGAACGCCTGAAGATATGAGTTCGTCGGCGTTTCCGGATTATCCGGTGGCAGCGAAGGATGGCCCGGCACCGCCGCCGGGAATTGCCATGGCTTGCCTGGAAACGCGTGCGCTGCGCAAATCGTACGGCGATAATGAAGTTGTCGCCGGCATCGACCTCGAACTCAAACCCGGTGAATGTTTCGGGCTGCTGGGACCCAATGGCGCAGGCAAGACGACGACCCTGCGACTGTGCCTCGGCCTCACCGATCCGGATGCAGGCACGATCCGTTTGTTTGGCCTGCCGGTACCGGACGCTGCGCGGCAGGCACGTGCGCGCGTCGGCGTGGTGCCGCAGATCGACAATCTTGATCCCGACTTTACGGTTCGCGAAAACCTGCTGGTGTACGGCCGTTATTTCGGCCTCCGCGATACGTTTATCCGCGCCCGGATTCCGGCGCTGCTCGAGTTCGCCGGTCTGGCGAGCCGCGCCGGCGACAATATCAGGACCCTGTCGGGCGGCATGAAGCGGCGGCTCACGCTCGCGCGCGCGCTGATCAACGATCCCGATCTGATTTTTCTCGACGAACCGACGACCGGCCTCGATCCGCAGGCGCGGCATCTGATCTGGGAGCGGCTGCGCCGGCTGCTTGCCCAGGGCAAGACGATATTGCTCACCACGCACTTCATGGATGAGGCCGAGCGGCTATGCCACCGCCTTGCGATCATGGATCACGGCCGCATGATCGCCCAAGGCTCGCCACGGGCGCTGGTTTCCACGCATATCGAGCCGCAGGTTGTGGAAGTGTTCGGCGACGGCGTCGAGGCGTGGGCCGATTTGCACGGCGCGAAATTAAGCGAACGTTGCGAGAAAGCGGGCGAAACGATGTTTTGCTACTCGCACGATGCCGAGCCCCTGCTGCACGATCTCGGGCAACGGCCCGCGCTGCGCTACCTGCATCGTCCGGCGAATCTGGAAGACGTGTTCCTGCGCCTGACCGGCCGCGATTTGCGGGACTGATAGTCGTGAACCTCCCTGTTTCCGGAACGCCGGGCCCGCATGAGTAGCGCCGGCAAATATTGCAGTTTGCCGCGGCTTTCGTGGCGCTTCATACACGTCTGGCGTCGCAATGCGCTGGTATGGCGCAAGCTTGCGATTCCGTCGATGCTCGGCAATCTTGCCGATCCGATGCTCTACATGCTCGGTTTCGGCTACGGACTCGGCCGCATGCTGCCCGACGTGTTCGGAACTTCCTACATCGCCTTTCTCGCCGCCGGCACCGTGTGCTCGAGCACCATGATGAGCGCTTCGTTCGAGGCCATGTACTCGGGATTCTCGCGCATGCATGTGCAGCGCACCTGGGACGCGATACTGAATGCGCCGATTACGCTCGACGATGTGCTGGTGGGAGAGGCGGCGTGGGCCGCGAGCAAAAGCTTCATGTCGGGCGGCGCGGTGCTGTTGGTTGCCATCGCGCTCGGCCTCGTCCAGTCGTGGCTGGCGCTGGCGGTGCTGCCGGTCATGCTGATCACCGGTCTCGCGTTCGCGAGCCTGGGCCTGATCATGACGGCGCTTTCGCCGAGCTACGAATTCTTCATGTATTACTTCACGCTGTTCATCACGCCGATGATGATGTTGTGCGGTGTATTTTTCCCGATCGACCAGCTGCCGCTCGCACTGCAGCACGCGGCGGGGTTGCTGCCGCTTACCCATGCCGTGGCCATAGTGCGGCCGCTGATGAATGACACCGTGCCGGCGGGATTGGCGATTCACCTGGCCGCGCTGCTGTTGTACGCGATGGCCGGTTTCTACGCCGCACTGGCGCTGACCCGGCGCCGTTTGCTAAAGTAGGCACTATGCTCTGGGTCAAGGCATTTCATGTGATTTTCGTGGTTACCTGGTTCGCCGGGCTGTTCTATTTGCCGCGGCTTTTCGTCTATCACGCGATGACCGCCGATTCCGCCGGAAACGAGCGCTTCAAGATCATGGAACGCAAGCTCTTCTACGGCATCATGACGCCCGGCGGCGTGCTGTCGCTGGCCAGCGGGTTCTGGTTGTTCGGCTACGGCTTCAGCGGCGGCTGGCTGCACGCCAAGATCGCGCTGGTCGCGGTGCTGGTCGCCTACCACGTCTATTGCGGCGTACTGATGCTCGATTTCCGGCACGACCGCAACCGCCATGGCCATGTGTTTTACCGCTGGCTCAACGAGTTTCCGACCGTGATCCTGATCGCCGCGGTCGTCCTTGTCGTCGTCAAACCGTTTTAGCGCGATGTTTCGCGCGCTGTTCGCCATTGCCGCGCTGACGCTGGCGGCAAGTGCGCCGCTTCATGCACAGCGCGCCGAAGTCCGCATGCTGGTGCAAAGTTCGCCGCTTGCGGGCTTTCAGTACTACGAAGGCAAGCAGCTGTGGGACGAGATCAAGGTCGGTGACCCGCTGACGCTGGCGCGCGAGCCCGCCAATCCCCACGACGGCAATGCGGTGCGCGTCGAATGGCGAGGACACAGGCTGGGTTACGTGCCGCGCCGCGAAAACCACGCAGTCGCGCAGCACATGGATAGAGGCGGCGCCGTGGAAGCGCGCGTGAGCAGGCTCACCCAGCACCGCAATCCGTGGCAACGCATCGAGTTCGAGATTTACGTGAAGCTATAAGGCGCGGGCGTAACCACCCATGGAACACTTTTTCGCGCCGTGCCCGCGCGGGCTGGAGGCAGTTCTCGCGCAGGAGCTCGCGGCACTCGGCGCCTCCGGCATCGAGGCAACCGACGGCGGCGCGCATTTCAGCGGGCCGTTCGCACTGTGCTATTGCGCCAATCTCGAAAGCCGCATCGCAAGCCGCATCCTGTGGCGCGTCGCCACCGCGCCGTACCGCAGCGAAGACGACATCTACCAGACGACCCTGGCGCTGGAGTGGCCACAGTGGTTCGATGTCGGCCATACGCTGCGCGTCAACGTCACGGCGCTGCGCTGCCCGCTCAAAAGTCTCGATTTCGTCACACTGCGGATCAAGGACGCGGTCTGCGACGCGTTCCGCAGAATGGGCGGCGAGCGCCCGAGCATAGACACCCGCGAACCTGACGTCAGAATTCACGCCTTTCTCACCGCCGACCGGCTGACGCTGTATCTTGATACTTCGGGCGAGCCGCTGTTCAAGCGCGGCTACCGCAGCGCCACGGTCGAAGCGCCGCTGCGCGAGAATCTTGCCGCGGGAATCTTGCGGCTAGCGGGCTGGGCGCCGGGCGAACCGCTGCTCGACCCGATGTGCGGCAGCGGCACGCTGCTGATCGAAGCTGCGCTGATCGCACTCGATATTGCGCCCGGGGCGAAGCGTCGTTTCGGTTTCGAAAAACTGAAGAATTTTGACCGCAAAACATGGGACAAGCTCAAAGCGCAGGCGCTGGCGCGCGAGCGTCCACGCACCGAACTGCCGATCCACGGCAGCGATCTCTACGGCGATGAATTGAAGACCGCGCGCACCAACCTCGCCGCCGCCGAACTGGAAAACGTCGTCCGGCTCAAGCAGGCCAACGCGCTGGAAATTCCGCCGCCGGCGGCAAGCGGCGTGCTCGTCGCCAACCCGCCCTATGGCGTGCGGCTAGCCACACCGGAAGACCTCGCACAGTTTTATCCGAAACTCGGCGATGCGCTCAAGCAGAAATTCAGCGGCTGGCGTGCGTATATCCTCAGCAGCGACATGGCGCTGCCCAAACTGATCCGCCTTGCCGCCTCGAAACGCACACCGCTTTTCAACGGCGCGCTCGAATGCCGGCTGTATGAGTTCAAACTGGTCGCGGGGTCGATGCGGCGCACAAAAAGCGGTGCGGGATGAGGCGAAGGAGCCACGGAAATTTTCGTCACGAACTTATGTAATGCTCAATAAGCCGCGAACACCCGCGCCAGCAACGACACCCCCATCAGCAGCAGAACCCCGCTCATGAAGCGCAGCAGTTGCTCGCGAGAAATACGGCCATGCAGCCGGTTGCCATACCATAGTCCGGCGAGCGCGAACGGCAGCAGAATGGCGAACATGATGAAACGGTCGGCAAGCATCAGACCGCCCACCGCGAACACGAGCGCACGGATCGTGGTCGATAACAGCACCATGTTGGAAAGTGTCGCGCGCAGCACGTTCTTTTCCGTGAGCCGCCGCCCAAGGTAGATCGCGTACGCCGGCGCGCCGACGCCGAAAAGCGTACCCGTCGCACCCCCGGTGAAGCCGGCGACCGGCGCCCAGCCACGACTGACGGTTTTCGCCACGCCATGCTGGCGCAGCGCACCGATGCCATAGGCGACCAGAAATACGCCCAGCGCGGCGAGTGTCGCCTGCCGCGGCAGGTTTACCAGAAGCGTCACGCCAAGCACCGCTCCGACCAATGCTGCAGGCGCCATCCATTTCAGTTCCGCAAGGTCGGCCTCGCGCGAGAAGCGTGCGCCGATGGCGAACGCCGCCGAAACATCGAGCAGCACGCACACCGGCAGCACGAAATCAAGGGGATAGAAGTGCGACAGCACCGGCACCGTAATCAGCGCGGCACCGAATGTTGAAATACCGAAGACGATATAGGCCGCGCCGACCACCAGCGCGGCGATGACAACGGTATGCGCATCGAAGGGAAGGGTCATGAAAAACGCCGGTCTTACCAGCCGGCGTTATTGTTCACGAGCCGGTTGCGCGGCGGCTCAGCGCGCTGCCGCAACCGGCGCCTGTGATTCGGGAGCACCGCCGGAATCACACGATGTCGAGATGATCGAGGCCGGACATGACATCCTTGTTATGCGCTTCCTTGCCCTCGAGCTTCACGCGCAGCCGCAAATCACTCATCGAATCGGCGTTCCTGAGCATGTCCTCGTAACTGATCTCGCCCGCTTCGTAAAGATCGAACAGGGCCTGGTCGAATGTCTGCATGCCGTGCTCGCGCGAATTCGCCATGACCGCCTTGATCCCGTGCACCTCGCCCTTGAAGATCAGGTCGCTGATCAACGGAGAATTGAGCATTATCTCGACCGCCGCCACCCTGCCGTGGCCGTCCCTCTTCGGGATCAGGCGTTGCGATACTATCGCCCGCAGATTGAGCGAGAGGTCCATCAGCACCTGCTGCCGGCGGTCCTCGGCGTAGAAATTAATGACGCGATCGAGCGCCTGATTGGCATTGTTGGCGTGCAGCGTGCACATACACAGGTGGCCGGTTTCCGAAAACGCGATCACGTGGTCCATGGTTTCACGCTCACGGACTTCCCCGATCAGGATCACGTCGGGCGCCTGCCGCAACGTGTTCTTCAGCGCCATCTGCCACGAATCGGTATCAACGCCGACCTCGCGTTGGGTGACAATACAATTCCTGTGTTCGTGCACGTACTCGACAGGGTCTTCGATCGTGACAATATGGCCGTTGCCGTGCTCATTGCGGTAGCCGATCATCGCCGACAGCGACGTGGTTTTTCCGCTGCCGGTGGCACCGACCACAATGACCATCCCGCGCTTGCTCATCACCACGTCTTTCAACGCCTTCGGCAGCTTGAGTTCATCGATATCCGGCACGGTGGTGTTGATCGTGCGCAACACCATGCCGACGTGCGCCTGCTGCATGAAAGCGCTGACGCGGAAGCGGCCGATGTTGGCGGGGCTTATTGCGAAGTTGCACTCCTTGGTGGTTTCGAACTCCTGCGCCTGCCTGTCGTTCATCAGCGCACGCGCATAATCGGCGGAGTGCTGCGGCTTAAGTGCCTGGCTCGAGACCGGCATTATTTTGCCGTCGATTTTGATCGCCGGCGGGTAGCCCGCGGTGATGAACAGGTCCGACGCGCTCCTACTGACCATCAGGCGCAGCAGGTCGTGCATGAATTGGGTTGACTGATCACGAGCCATAGCTTTCACCCCCGCTGCGTGTCTTGGCAGGACGTCCGTCCGCCGCTCACGCGGCAGGCTGCAGCTTGAAAGCGTCCCGGTTGGTGGCCTTGGAGCGTGCCTCGTCGATCGACACGAGGTTGCGCTTGACCAGCTCGAGCAGGTTCTGGTCGAGCGTCTGCATGCCGTGGGCCTGCCCGGTCTGGATCGCAGAATACATCTGCGCTACCTTGGCCTCGCGGATCAGATTGCGGATCGCCGGCGTTCCGATCATGATCTCGTGCGCCGCGATGCGCCCGCTGTTGTCCTTGGTTTTCAGCAGTGTCTGCGAGATCACCGCGCGCAGCGATTCCGACAGCATTGCGCGCACCATGTCCTTCTCCTCCGCCGGGAACACGTCGATGATGCGGTCGATGGTTTTGGCGGCAGAGCTGGTATGCAGCGTGCCGAATACAAGGTGCCCGGTCTCGGCGGCGGTCATCGCGAGGCGTATGGTTTCGAGGTCGCGCATCTCGCCGACCAGTATCACGTCCGGATCCTCGCGCAGCGCCGAGCGCAGCGCGTTGGAGAACGAAAGTGTGTGCGGCCCGACCTCGCGCTGGTTAATCACGCATTTCTTCGATTCGTGCACGAACTCGATCGGGTCTTCGACCGTAAGAATATGGCCGAATTCGTTTTCATTGACATGATTGACCATCCCCGCCAGCGTGGTGGACTTGCCCGAGCCGGTGGGCCCGGTCACCAGCACCATGCCGCGCGGCTGATCGGAGATTTCCTGGAGAATCTTCGGTGCCTTAAGCTCATCGAGCGACAGTATCTTGGACGGGATGGTTCTCATTACCGCCGCCGCGCCACGCTGCTGCACGAACGCATTGACCCGGAAACGCGCAAGGTTCGGGATCGCGAATGAGAAGTCGCATTCGAGGTTTTCCTCGTAGAACTTGCGCTGCCCGTCGTTCATGATGTCGTACACCATGCTGCGGACATCCTTGTGTTCCATCGCCGGCAAATTGATGCGCCGTATATCGCCGTGGACACGGATCATCGGCGGCAATCCCGATGACAGGTGAAGGTCGGACGCCTTGTTCTTGACGACAAATGCAAGCAGTTCTGAGATGTCCACTATAATTCCTTAGTTTCAGGCAGCTTGTGAGTTACGCACCCGGCGTGCCGCCACCGGATGTGATTACACTAAACCCCTAATATCGCTTGGAATTATGGACTCAATCGGCGTCAACTTGCAAGCCGTGAGAGAACGCATGGTCAGCGCCGCCAAACGATGCGGCCGCGACATCACGGAAGTCGGTCTGATTGCGGTCAGCAAGACCTTCGGCACCGATGCCATAGCCGCCGCGCATGCTCATGGGCAGTGCGCATTTGGCGAAAACCACGTACAGGAGGCAGTACGGAAAATTGCCACCCTGCCCCACCTCCTAGAGTCGCGCATCGCGTCAGCGAATCGCGAACATCATGCGCCCACAAGCGATGCGCGCGGCCACCCCTCCGGGGTCGCATCCCCAGAGGGGCCCCTGCTCCGCCCTGCGGAGTGGCGCATCGCGTCAGCGAATCGCGAACATCATGCGCCCACCAGCGATGCGCGCGGCCACTCCTCCGGGGTCGCATCCCCAGAGGGGCCCCTGCTTCGCCCTGCGGAGTCGCGCATCGCGTCAGCGAATCGCGAACATCATGCACCCACCAGCGATGCGCGCGGCCACTCCTCCGGGGTCGCATCCCCAGAGGGGCCCCTGCTCCGCCCTGCGGAGTGGCACTTCATCGGGCCGATTCAAAGCAACAAGACGCGCGTGATTGCGCAGCACTTCGACTGGGTGCACAGTATCGAGCGTCTCATAATTGCCGAGCGCCTGTCCGCCACGCGCGCGGAGGGGCTTGCGCCGCTGCAGGTTTGCATCCAGATCAATATCGGCGATGAGCTCAGCAAGAGCGGTGTCGCAGCCGACGAGGCGCTCGCGCTGGCGCACGCGGTCGCAGAGCTGCCGCGGCTGAAATTGCGCGGCCTGATGGCGATTCCTCCCGCGAGTACCGATCATGCCCAACAACGCCGCCATTTCGCCCGGCTGCGTCAGATCAAAGACGCTATCGTGCGTTCCGGTATCGCGCTCGACACGCTCTCAATGGGAATGTCGGACGATTTTGAAGCAGCAATCGCCGAAGGCGCAACCCTGGTGCGCGTCGGCAGAGCGATCTTCGGTTCCAGGAGCTAGTCGCGCCTTGCCCCGACCCGACCGGACTCCTGTTCGAACTGGAAAATCCGGCGGGCTGCCAAGCAAAGAGCCGGGGCCACGGGGAACACCGTGAATCCGGAGAAACATCTAGAATGATGGTTGCGGATTTCGCGCTCTCGGTGCCCTCGGTGGCCAAGGATGGTTCATGAAAATCACGTTCATCGGCGGCGGTAACATGGCAAGCGCCTTCATTGGCGGATTGATCCGCCAAGGCTGCGATGCCAGCCTGATGCACGTGGTGGAAATAATCCCCGAATTGCGCGCGCAACTGACGCAGCGTTTCGGCGTCGCAGTGTTCGCCGACGCCGAACAGCTGCCGGTCGCGGACGATGTCGTGGTATTGGCGGTCAAGCCGCAGCAAATGCGAAACGCCGCCATGTCCCTCGCGCCCCGGCTGCGGCAGGAACTTGTGCTGAGCATCGCGGCAGGTATCCGGATTGCCGAACTCTCGCACTGGCTGGGGGGTTATGAACGCATCGTTCGATGCATGCCCAACACCCCGGCATTGATCGGCGCCGGAATTACCGCGGCATACGCCGCGCCGGGCGTCGCGCCCGGCGGGCGGACCTCGGCCGAAAAAATCCTGGCGGCCGTCGGCGGGGTCATCTGGGTTGAAACCGAGGCGATGCTCGATGCGGTGACCGCGGTCTCCGGAAGCGGACCGGCCTATGTCTTCTATTTCATCGAGGCGCTGCGCGACGCCGCGCGGGAACTCGGCCTTCCCGCGGGCGCGGCCAATACGCTCGCCATCGAAACTTTCCTGGGCGCCGCGAAACTGGCTGCACAGAGTTCCGACGACGTGGCTGCGCTGCGCGCTCGCGTCACTTCCAGAGGCGGCACCACCGAGAGCGCGCTTGCCAGCATGGCGGCCGATGAAATCAGCCAGCGCATCCTGAAAGCCGTGCGCGCCGCCGAGCGGCGCTCGCGCGAACTCGGCGCGGAATTCGGCAAGGACTGAGCCTTTATGCTGACGCACACGCTGATTTTTCTGATTGTCACGCTCGGCGATTTGTTCGCACTCGCGCTGCTGCTGCGTTTCATGCTGCAACTTCTGCGCGCACCCGCGCGAAATCAGATTTCCGCATTCGTGGCAGCGCTCACCGATTTCGTGGTGCGTCCGGCGCGGCGCGTGATTCCAGGGGTGGCCGGACTCGACCTGGCAACGCTCCTGCTGGCGTGGCTGACGGAAATGACGCAGATGTGGCTGGTATTTCAGCTCAAGGGCGACGAGCCGGGCTCGGCGGTCGGCGTTGCCCTGATTGCGCTGGCAGCGCTTGCCGCGATCCAGCTCGTGAGGCTTGCGGTTTACGTGGTGATGGTTGCAGTGGTGGTACAGGCGGTGTTGAGTTGGGTCAGTCCCTACAGCCCGCTGGCGCCGCTGCTTGCGAACGTCACGCGGCCGTTCGTACGCCCGTTCCAGAAGCTGATCCCGGTCATTGCCAACGTCGATTTGTCACCGCTGTGCGTGTTGATTACCTGCCAACTGGTGCTGACAGTGCCGCTGGCATGGCTCGGGGCGCAGGTCAGGTCCATGCTGTAAGCGGCCCGCGGGCCGGCCGGCGGCGATCTTCGATCCGGCGCAACGCGGCAGTGGCCTGACTCTCCGCGTCCAGCCCGGTTTTACATCAGAACTATATCAAACTGCTCCTGGCTGTAAAGCGATTCCACCTGCAGTGCCACCGGCTTGCCGATGAAATCCGAGAGCATCGCCAGACTCTGCGATTCTTCGTCGAGAAACAGATCGATCACCTGCTGCGACGCGAGAATCCGGAATTCGCGCGCGTCGAACTGGCGTGACTCCCGCAGCAGCTCGCGCAGAATCTGGTAGCACACCGTCTGTGCAGTCTTGATCCCGCCGCGCCCTTCGCATAGCGGGCACGGCTCGCACAGTACGTGCGCCAGGCTTTCGCGGGTGCGTTTGCGCGTCATTTCGACCAGGCCGAGCTGGGTAAAACCGTTCAGTGTCACGCGCGTGCGGTCGTGCGCAAGCGTCTTGCGCAATTCGTTGAGCACTGCGTTCTTGTGCTCTTCGGACTCCATATCGATGAAGTCGATGATGATAATGCCGCCGAGGTTCCTGAGCCGCAGCTGGCGCGCAATCGCCTGCGCCGCTTCGAGATTGGTTTTGAAAATCGTGTCATCAAAGCTGCGGCCCCCGACAAAGCCGCCGGTATTCACGTCGACCGTAGCCAGCGCTTCTGTCTGATCGATGATTATGTAGCCGCCGGATTTGAGGTTGACGCGCCGCGCCAGCGCCTTCTCAATCTCGTCCTCGACGCCGTACAGATCGAGCAGCGGGCGCTCCCCGGAATAATGCTCGAGCCGCGCCGCCGCATTAGGCATGAATTCGAGCGCAAACGCATGAGTTTTCTGGAACGTTTCGCGCGAATCGATCAAGATGCGCGCCGTTTCGTCATGAACGCTGTCGCGCAGCACCCGCAGGCTCAAATCCAGATCCTGGTAGATCAGTGCGGCGCTCGCCGCGCCGCGCGCCTTGTCCTGAATGTCCTGCCAACGCTTGCGCAGGTATTCGACGTCCGCAAGCAGCTCGCCATCGCTCGCCGTTTCGGCCACGGTGCGGATGATAAAGCCGCCCGTGACATCAGAGGGCAGCAATTGCTGAAGTTTCTCGCGCAATTGATGGCGCTCTTCCTCGTCCTCAATGCGCTGCGAAATGCCAATGTGCGATTCCTGCGGCAGATGTACCAGCAATCGCCCGGCAAGACTGGCCTGGGTGGAAAGCCGCGCGCCCTTGGACCCGATCGGGTCCTTCACCACCTGCACCAGCAGATTCTGCCCCTCGGCGAGCAGTTTTTCGATCGGTTTTACACCCTCACCGTCGTGGTGGTGTCCCCGTATGTCGGCCACGTGCAGGAACGCAGCGCGCGCGCCCCCGATGTCAATGAACGCGGACTGCATGCCGGGCAACACTCGCAGCACGCGCCCCATGTATATGTTGCCGACCAGCCCGCGTGCCGAAGCGCGTTCCACCTGCACTTCCTGCACCACCCCTTGCCGAACCACGGCGACCCGCGTTTCCTGCGGTGTGACGTTGATCAGAATTTCCTCGGTCATACCGGCCTCGCGAATAACGCCAGTCACCACGGCGTGATGCCGAAACGGCGCAGCAATTCGGCGGTCTCGAACAACGGCAATCCCACGATCCCTGAATAGCTGCCGCTGATGGCACGCACAAATACCGCGCCGCGGCCCTGTATGGCATAAGCGCCGGCCTTGTCGAGCGGCTCGCCGCTTGCGACGTAACGCCGGATCTCGTCTGCCCCAAGCCCGCGGAATTCTACCTCAGAGACCGACAGCGCGGTTTCAACGCGCTCCATGTGTTCAACTGCAACCGCGGTCAACACCTGATGTGCCTGCCCCGACAGGCGCAGCAGCAATTGCCGTGCATGTCGCGCACTTGCCGGTTTGCCGATAATCTCGCCATCGAGCACCACCGTGGTATCGGCGGCCAGCACCGTATGCGGCGGCCGCGTGCGGCGCGCGATCACACGCGCGGCGGCCTTGGCCTTGACCCGCGCGGTGCGCATCACATACGCGGTGGGCGTCTCGCCCGCCAACGGTGCCTCGTCGACGTCGATGCCCCGCTGTGGATCTTCACGCAGCAGCAACACTTCGAACGCAACGCCAAGTTGTCGCAGCAACTCGCTGCGGCGCGAGCTGCGGGACGCGAGGTAGATGCGGTTTGATTTCACTCGCGGTGATAGGGATGATTCGCCAGCAGCGATACCGCCCGGTACAGCTGCTCCGCCAGCAAAACGCGGCACAATCCGTGCGGCAGGGTCAGCGGCGACAGTGACAGCACGAGATCGGCCTCCTGCCGCAGCGCCCCGGCGGTACCGTCCGCACCGCCGATCACGAACGCAACATCGCCCCCGTCGCGCTGCCAGCGCGCGACGTAGCGCGCGATGTCGGCGGTTGCGGATAACTTGCCGCGTTCGTCGAGAACAACCTTGAAGCAGCGCTTGGGCAGCGCGGCCCGGATGCGTTCGGCTTCCAGCGCAAGCCACCGCTCAACCGATGCCGCGCCGGTGCCGGCGCGCGCAGCCGGCTTGATTGCCATAAATTCAACACGTGATTCACGCGGCATGCGCAGCGCATACTCGCTGCATCCGGCATCGACCCAGGCGGGCATCCTGCGGCCCACCGCCACGATATAAAACTTCACGCGCGGGAAAAGCTACGCTCGGGCCGCACCGGCCGCGCGCCGCCGCAACGTGGCGCCGCCGCCCCACAGTTCTTCAAGATTATAGTATTGCCGAATCGCGGGTTGCATGATGTGCACGACAACAGCTCCGAGATCAACCAGTATCCATTCGCCATTGTCCGCGCCTTCGACGCCGTGGACGGTGGCGCCGAGCGTCTTGAGTTTTTCCTGCACGTTACCGGCGAGCGCCCTGTTCTGCCGCGTCGATTCGCCACTCGCCACTATTATTCTTTCGAAAAGCGCCGTCATGCGGCCTACGTCCAGCACCACGATATCGCGCCCCTTGACATCTTCAAGCGCGGCGACAGTGGCGGTCACCATTTTGTCGAGTCTCATCAAGCTCCAAGGTACAGCCGGTTAACTTCAATATAATCGAGAACCCGATCGGGAAGCAAATAACGCGGACTCGCGCCGCGCGCCAGCGATTCCCGTATCATGGTCGCGGAAATGTCGAGCGCGGCGATGGCCTGTGTCACAACCCCTCCGGCGGGCGACAGGTGCACTGCGAGAGGCTGCTGGAGCAGGCGCGTCGCGTATTCGCGCGCCAGCGCCTGCGGCATGCGCGACGGCCACAATTCGGGCGGGAAACCGGGACGATACGCGACGATCAGGTGTGCCAGCCCGAATAATTCGTGCCAGCGGTGCCACGTCGCAAGCTCAAGGAATGCGTCCGCCCCAAGCAGCACGCACAGCGGGCGTTCGCTGCCCGCTTCGCGCCGAATTTCGGTCAGGGAGTCGACGGTGTAGCCCGGTCCGCTGCGCCGGATTTCCCGGTCGTCGGCCGCGAACAGCGGGTTGTCATCGATCGCGAGCCGCACCATCTCGAGCCGCTGCTGCGACGCAAGGCGCGGCGCAGCGCGATGCGGCGGCGTGCCCGACGGGATAAAGCGAACTTCGGCCAGCCGCAGCGATTCGCCGAGCTCTTGCGCGAGGCGCAAATGGCCGAAATGGATCGGGTCGAAGGTGCCGCCGAATATGCCGATGGGGGCGTTCACAGGGCCAGGCGGCGGATGTCGGACAGTGCCGTGCCCAGAAACGCGATGAAACGTGCGCCTTGCGCACCGTCGATCACGCAGTGATCGTACGACAGCGACAACGGCAGCAGCAGCCGCGGCGCGAATTGACTGCCGTCCCAAACCGGCCGGGTCAGCGCCTTGCCGACACCGAGAATCGCCACTTCCGGCGCGTTGATGATGGGCGTGAAAAGCGTGCCGCCGATACCGCCCAGGCTCGAAATAGAAAAACATCCTCCCTGCAGATCGGCCGGGTTGATTTTGCCGTCACGCATACGTCCGCTCACTTCCCCAAGTTCCTTCGCCAGTTCACGCAGCCCTTTTTTGTCAACATCGCGAATGACCGGCACCACCAGCCCAAGTGGCGTGTCGACCGCAACCCCGATGTGAAAGTACTGTTTGAGGATCACTCTCGCGCCGTCGGATGACAGCGACGCATTGAAGTCAGGGTACTGCTTCAGCGCCACCACCACCGCTTTCATCACAAACGCGAGCAGCGTGATTCGAATACCCTCCTGCTTCGCGTCCTCGGCTTGTGTCCTGCGAAACGCCTCGAGTTCGGTAACGTCGGCCTCGTCGTGCTGCGTCACGTGCGGGATGGCAAGCCAGTTGCGATGCAGATGAGCGCCGGAAAGTTTCCTGATGCGCGTGAGCGGCTGCTCCTTAATCGGCCCGAATCTGGCGAAATCGACCTGTGGTAGCGGCGGCAGATTGAAGCCGGTACTGCCAGCCGCGCCTGCATTCCGCGTCAATTCCGTCTTGACGAACGTCTGCACGTCGGCGCGCAATATCCGGCCCTTCGGGCCGTTGCCGGTGACCGCCGCGAGATTGACGCCGAGCTCGCGCGCGAAGCGCCGCACCGACGGACCGGCGTGAACGCGCCGGGCGCCGGTTTCATCAATCGGCAAAAGCTCGGCGGTGGGGCTGGAAACCGGCGCCGGTGGCGCAGTCAAAGGTGCCGCGACGGTCGCGAACGAAGTCGTTTTCGGTGCTGCGGCGACTACAGGCGCTGCAGCTGCTTGCGCCACCGCAGGCGCTTGTGGTATTGGCACCGCAGGCTGCGTGGCCGCTTCCAGCGTCAGCAACAGCGTGCCTTCGGATACTTTGTCGCCGATCCTGATGCGGATGTCCCTGACCGTGCCGGCAACGGGTGCCGGAACATCCAGCGACGCCTTGTCCGACTCGAGCGTGATCAGAGAGTCTTCCACTTTGACGCTGTCGCCGGGTTTGACCAGGATCTCGATCACCGGGATGTCCTTGAAATCGCCGATGTCGGGAACTTTGACTTCGATGGTTTGGCTCATGGACCCTTCGCGTTTCACACCGTCGCCGGATTCGGCTTGTCGGCATCAACGCCGTATTTCCGGATCGCCTCGGCCACTTTCTCGCGCGGCACGAGCTTCATGTCGGCAAGTGCCGTCAGCGCCGCAATCGCGACGTAATTGCGGTCGACCTCAAAGAAACGCCGCAGTTTTTCGCGGGTATCGGAGCGGCCGAATCCGTCGGTGCCCAGCGCAATAAAATGGCGGGCAGGCAGAAATCCGCGCACCTGGTCGGCAAAAAGCTTCATGTAATCGGTCGCCGCAATCACCGGGCCCTCATGGTCCTTGAGGCGGGTCGCGAGGTAGCTCAGGCGCGGCTCACTCGCGGGATGCAGCATGTTCCAGCGCTGGGTCTCGATACCGTCGCGGCGCACTTGATTGAAGCTGGTGACGCTCCAGATATCGGCGGCGACGCCGAAGTCCTGCTGCAATAGATCAGCGCCGGCGATTACTTCGCGCAGGATGGTGCCGCTGCCCATCAGCTGGACCTGGGGCGCGTTTTTTTTCGCTTTCCCTTCGCGCAGCAAATACATTCCCTTGAGTATCCCGGCCTCGGCACCCTCGGGCATCGCCGGATGCGCGTAGTTCTCGTTCATCACCGTGATGTAGTAATACACATCCTCCTGCTCCTGGTACATGCGGCGCATGCCGTCCTGGATGATGACCGCGAGCTCGTAGGCGTAGGTTGGATCGTACGATATGCAGTTCGGGACAGTCGAAGCGAGTATGTGACTGTGGCCGTCCTCGTGCTGCAACCCTTCACCGTTCAGCGTGGTGCGGCCGGCGGTGCCGCCGAGCAGGAAGCCGCGCGCTCGCATGTCGCCTGCCGCCCACGCCAGGTCGCCCACGCGCTGGAAACCGAACATCGAGTAGAAAATGTAGAACGGGATCATCGGATTGCCGTGCGTGCTGTAGGACGTGGCGGCCGCGATCCACGATGACATCCCGCCGGCCTCGTTGATCCCTTCCTGCAGGATCTGGCCGGTTTTCTCTTCTTTATAGAACATCAGCTGATCGGCATCCTGCGGGGTATAAAGCTGGCCAACGGGCGAATAAATGGCGAGCTGGCGGAACATGCCTTCCATGCCGAAAGTACGCGACTCGTCCGGCACGATGGGCACCACCAGCTTGCCGATTTTCTTGTCGCGCACCAGCATCGTCAGCAGACGCACCACCGCCATCGTCGTCGACATCTCGCGCCCTTCGCCGGTCGCCTTGAGCAGCGATTCGAATGCCGACAACGGCGGCACTTCCAGTGACGCTGCCTTGCGCCGCCGTGCCGGCAAAGCTCCCCCCAGCGCCTCGCGCCGCTCACGCATATAGGCGAGCTCGGGCGAGTCCTCCGCGAATCTGACGTAGGGGACTTCGTCGAGCTGTTCGTCAGGCACCGGGATTCCGAAACGGTCGCGGAACGCCTTGATCGAGGAAGTCCCCATTTTTTTCTGCTGATGGGTGATGTTCTGCGATTCGCCCCCCTGGCCCATGCCATATCCCTTGATGGTCTTGGCCAGAATTACTGTCGGTTGCCCGGTGTGCCTGACCGCCGCCGCGTAGGCCGCGTAGACCTTGTGTGGATCGTGGCCGCCGCGATTAAGGCGCCAGATGTCGTCGTCCGTCATTGTCGCGACCATCTCCAGCAGCTCGGGGTACTTGCCGAAAAAGTGCTTGCGTACATAAGCGCCGTCCTTGGACTTGAAGGTCTGGTACTCGCCGTCGACGCATTCCTCCATGCGTTTCAGCAACAGCCCGTTGGTGTCACGCATGAACAGCTGGTCCCAGTAGCCGCCCCAGATCACCTTGATCACGTTCCAGCCAGCGCCACGGAACTGGGCCTCGAGTTCCTGGATGATCTTGCCGTTGCCGCGCACCGGGCCGTCGAGCCGCTGCAGATTGCAATTAACGACAAAAATCAGGTTGTCGAGCTGCTCGCGCCCCGCGAGTGAAATTGCGCCTAGCGACTCCGGTTCGTCGGCCTCGCCGTCGCCCATGAACGCCCAGACCTTGCGGCCCTGCGCGACGCGCAATCCGCGGTTCGTCAGATAGCGCATGAAGCGCGCCTGGTAGATCGCCATCAACGGCCCGAGCCCCATCGACACTGTCGGAAACTGCCAGAAATCCGGCATCAACCACGGGTGCGGGTACGACGGCAAGCCCCTGCCGTCGACCTCCTGGCGGAAATTGTCCATCTGCTCCTCGCTCAACCTGCCGAGCAGGAAAGCGCGGGCATAGATGCCGGGTGCGGAGTGGCCTTGAGTGAAGATCAGGTCGCCGTCGAAGTTCTCGCTCACGGCGCGCCAGAAATGGTTGTAGCCGACGTCATACAGCGTGGCGGCGGAGGCGAAGCTTGCGATATGACCGCCGACGTTGGTGTGCTTGTTGGCGCGCAGCACCATGGCGAGCGCGTTCCAGCGAATGTAGGAGCGAATGCGGTTTTCGAGCTCGTGATCGCCCGGCGAATGCTCTTCCTGCGCCGTCGGGATGGTGTTGACGTAGGCCGTATTGAGCGAGAATGGAAAGTAGGCGCCGCCGCGGCGCGCCTTGTCCACCAACTGCTCAAGCAGGTAATGGGCGCGCTGCGGGCCTTCGTGTTTCAGGACGCCGTCGAGCGCGTCCAGCCATTCCTGCGTTTCCTGTGGGTCGATGTCAGGAACGATGTCCTTCATGTCCATAGCATCACCTTTGTGGGGCTTGCGGCGCCCGCTGGATGGGAGTGGGACGCCCTGGGACTGCGCCGGCACTTTTGACGCCGGGGGTTTTGGATGGATTATAACATCCGGGGATACGACCTCTTACTTCGCCGCCATGCGAATCGCGCCGTCAAGGCGGATCACTTCCGCGTTCAACATCGGGTTTTCGATTATGAACGCCACCACCCGCGCAAATTCCCCGGGTTGGCCCAGGCGCGAGGGGAACGGCACTTGCGCGCCGAGCGAGGCCCGAACTTCTTCATTCATCCCCGCCAGCATCGGCGTATCGAAAATTCCCGGCGCGATGGTCATCACGCGCACACCGACACGCGCAAGCTCGCGCGCGATCGGCAACGCCATCGCGACGATGCCGCCCTTCGACGCGCTGTAGGCGGCCTGGCCAATTTGCCCCTCGAAGGCTGCGATCGACGCGGTATTGATGATGACACCGCGCTCGCCGTCCCCGGTCGCCGTATTGTTCGTCATCGCCTGCGCGGCAAGCCGCAGGCAGTTGAAGCTGCCGATCAGATTGACGCCGACGATACGGCTGAAAGTGTCGAGCTGGTGTGGCCCGTTCCTGCCAAGCACGCGTTCACCCGTCGCAATCCCGGCGCAATTGACGAGCCCGTGGAGCGCACCGAACCGCCTCACCGCGGTATCGACGGCGAGCTGCACCTGGTCCTCGCGGGTTACGTCAGCCGTCACGAATTCGGCGTTGGCGCCGAGACCTGCGGCAAGCTTCGCACCCGCCTGCAAATCGAGATCGGCAATCAATACTTTGCCGCCGGCCTCGGTGAGCAGCGTTGCGGTCGCCGCGCCCAGTCCCGATGCGCCACCGGGAATCAGGAATACACTGTCTTTGATCTGCATTTCAGAAACGCCGATTTGAGCGCGAAACGGCCCCCATGCACAACCCGTGGATCCCGGACGCCACTTCAATTATGGTGGCGGGCACCGGCGCCTCGCCAGGCGGATAACCCGGTGCTTCGGGTAACCGGGGCTTGACTTCGATCGCGGATAACATTACGTTTACGTAAAGGTGATAGGCACACGCTCTGAAGAGATTGATTCTACACGAATATTCCTGGCTCATTGCAATAGATTACGAGGCACAATGGCAACCACCTATACCATTACGGATTTCGCTGCGGAATTCGGTGTCACCACCCGCACCATCCGGCATTACGAGGATGAGGGTCTGTTGAACCCGCGGCGCGAAGGGGTGAACCGCCTGTTCAGCAACCGCGACCGGGTGCGGCTCAAGCTCGCTTTGCGCGGCAAGCGGCTGGGCTTCAGCCTCGCCGAGATCCGCGAATTGTTTGAGCTCTACGACTTGGCGCGCGACGAACAGCGGCAACTGGTGGAATTTCTGGCCAAGCTCGAGAAACGCCGCGCTATGCTTGCGCAGCAACGCGAAGACATCGAAATCATGCTGGGGGAGATTACCTTTTTCGGGAACCAGTGCCGCAAGCTGCTCGCCGATGACCCGCCGGTGGACGGGCAAACGACCGCGGCCGGATCGTGATTGGCGACCGGACGCACATCACATAAATGCCTTACTATCCTATATTACGTTAACGTAAAGGTTAACAATTTCGCCTTTGAAAACAAACGAATAATCCCATGACTATTCCCTATCTAGAATTCGGCCTCGGCGAAACCATCGATGCCCTGCGCGCGACGGTAGCCAATTTCGCCAGCAGGGAAATTGCGCCGCGCGCCACCGAAATTGACCGCAGCAACCACTTTCCCGACGACCTGTGGCGGGGCCTCGGCGGATTGGGCGTGCTCGGCATTACGGTCGAGGAGGAATACGGCGGCGCCAACCTGGGCTATCTCGCTCATATCGTCGCGATGGAGGAGATCAGCCGGGCTTCAGCCGCGGTCGGGCTGTCCTATGGCGCACATTCGAACTTGTGCGTAAACCAGATCCGGCGCCACGGCAACACGCAACAGAAGCAACGTTACCTGCCCAAGCTGGTGTCGGGCGAGCACGTCGGCGCGCTCGCGATGAGTGAGCAGGGCGCCGGCTCCGACGTCGTCGGCATGCGGTTGCGCGCCGACCGGAAAGGCGACCGCTATTTCCTGAACGGCGCCAAGATGTGGATCACCAATGGCCCCGACGCCAGCACGCTGGTGGTTTACGCCAAGACCGACCTCAAGGCGGATGCGCGCGGCATCACCGCCTTTATCATTGAGAAGGAATTCACGGGCTTTTCGACCGCGCACAAACTCGACAAGCTCGGCATGCGCGGCTCGAACACTTGCGAACTGGTGTTTGAGGACTGCGAAGTGCCGGCGGTCAACGTGCTCGGCGAGGTCGACAAGGGCGTCGAAGTACTGATGAGCGGGCTCGACTACGAACGCGCGGTGCTCGCCGCCGGGCCGCTCGGCATCATGCAGGCGTGTATGGACGCGGTGCTGCCCTACGTGCATGAGCGCAAACAGTTTGGCCGGCCGATCGGCGAATTTCAGTTGATGCAGGGCAAGCTCGCCGACATGTACACCACGATGAATGCTTGCAGATCGTATGCGTATGCGGTCGGCCGCGCGTGCGATAACGGCGGAATCACGCGCAAGGACGCGGCGGGCGTGATTCTGTATGCGGCGGAAAAAGCAACCTGGATGGCGCTCGAGGCAATCCAGTGCCTGGGCGCTAACGGCTACATCAACGATTATCCGACCGGCCGTCTGTTGCGCGACGCCAAGCTCTACGAGATCGGCGCCGGCACTTCCGAAATTCGCCGCATGCTGATCGGCCGCGAGCTGTTCGATGAAACGAAGTAAAAAGCCCGCAGCAAGACCGCTGGTCTTTGACAGGAGTGGCAAATGCAAAACGACCCGGTAGTCATCGTTGGTGCCGCCCGCACCGCAATGGGCGGATTCCAGGGCGATTTCAAGGGCGTGACCGCGCCCGAGCTTGGCGCGGCGGCGATCAGGGCAGCGGTCGAACGTGCCGGCCTGAAGCCCGAAGACGTGCAGGAAGTAATCATGGGCAACGTGCTGTCGGCCGGCCAGGGGCAGGCGCCGGCGCGCCAGGCAAGCTTGGGCGCCGGTCTGCCGCTAGGCGTCGGCTGCACCACCATCAACAAGATGTGCGGTTCGGGCATGAAAGCAGCGATGCTCGCCCATGACATGCTGCTTGCCGGCGGCAATGCCGTCATGCTCGCAGGCGGCATGGAAAGCATGACCCACGCGCCTTATCTGCTGCTGAAAGCGCGCGGCGGGCTCCGTCTCGGGCACGGCGAGGTAAAAGACCACCTGTTTCTCGACGGGCTGGAGGACGCCTACGATAAGGATGAAAAAGGCGGCGGCCGCCTGATGGGAACGTTTGCCGAAGATACGGCGGCCAAATACCAGTTCTCGCGCGAAGCGCAGGACCGCTACGCCATCACCTCGCTCAAGCGCGCGCAGGATGCGATCAACAACGGCTGGTTTACGTCTGAAATCGTGCCGGTGAAAACCGGCAGCGGCAAAAATGCAACCACGATCGCGCAGGACGAGCAGCCGCTCAAGGCCAATCTCGACCGGATTCCGCAATTGAAACCCGCCTTCCGCAAGGACGGCACCGTAACGGCGGCGAATTCGAGTTCGATATCCGACGGCGCGGCCGCGCTGGTGCTGCTGCGGCTTTCGGAAGCGCACAGGCGCGGTTTGCAGCCGCTCGCGAAAATCGTTGCGCATGCAACGCACGCGCATGAGCCGAACTGGTTTACCACCGCCCCGGTCGGTGCGCTGAAAAAACTGTTCGAGAAAACCGGCTGGGACAAACAGGATGTCGATCTCTACGAGATCAACGAGGCCTTCGCGGTGGTGACGATGGCGGCGATGCACGACCTCCATCTGCCGCACGACAAGGTCAATGTGCACGGCGGCGCATGCGCGCTCGGACACCCGATAGGCGCGAGCGGTGCACGCATCGTGGTGACGCTGCTAGCGGCGCTCGAAAAATACGGCCTGAAGCGCGGCATGGCCGCGCTTTGCATAGGCGGCGGCGAGGCAACCGCGATGGCGGTCGAACGGATATGAAAGCGGGAGACTGAAATGACAAAGCTCATGGACTTTTATTTCGACTACTCGTCGCCTTACGGCTATTTCGCCGCGATGAAGATCGACGAACTTGCCGCCAGGCACGGCCGCAGCGTCAACTGGAAACCGATCCTGCTCGGCGCGGTGTTCAAGGTCACCGGCAGCCAGCCGCTGCCGTCGTTGCCGCTCAAGGGAGACTATGCCAAGCGCGACATTGCGCGTTCGGCGCGTTTTCTCGGCGTTGAATTCAATTATCCGTCGAGGTTTCCGATCGCGAGCCAGGCCCCGTCGCGGGCGTTTTATTGGGCGAACGAGCGCGACCCGGCGCTCGCGCGCAGGCTCGCCAAAGCGCTGTATCGCGCGTATTTCGTCGAGGACCGCGATATTTCGGGCCCGGAAGTGACAGCCGATGTCGCAGCGACACTCGGAATCAGTCGCGACGGGGTGCTCGCCGCGATCAACGACCCGGCGCTCAAGGACCGGCTCCGGAACGAAGTCGACGCCGCGATCAAGCTCGGCGTGTTCGGCTCGCCTTATATCGTGATCGACGGCGAGCCGTTCTGGGGCGTCGACCGCTTCGAGCAGATCGAGCGCTGGCTCGCCCAGGGCCCCTATTGATTGCAACGCCATGCACGACCAGCTCGAAGCGATTCAGGCCAACATCGTTACAATCGAGGTCGACGCGATCGTCAATGCGGCCAATACGGCCCTGCTCGGCGGGGGTGGGGTCGATGGCGCGATCCATCGCGCCGCGGGTCCCCAACTGCTCGCCGAATGCCGCACGCTCGGCGGCTGTCCCACGGGACAGGCGAAGATTACGCGCGGCTACCGGCTGCCGGCAAAATACGTGATACATACCGTCGGCCCGGTGTGGGATGGCGGGGGCCACAATGAGCCCGAACTGCTTGCGTCGTGCTACCGCACCAGTCTTCAACTCGCGCTCGAGTACGAAATCCGCAGCATCGCGTTCCCGGCGATCAGTTGCGGCGTGTACGCTTACCCGCTCGATCAGGCCGTGATAATTGCGGTACGCGAGACCTCAGGTTTCATCGCCGCGCACCCGCGATTCGGGAAAATCGTGTTTGCCTGCTTCGATCGGACCACGCTCGATGCGTATCAGCAGGAACTCGATCGCCTTGGGAAATGAAAGCTGACATGGCCGCGTTCAAGTCAAATCTCAAGGTCGGCAGCGACGAATTCAAAGCAGCGGCGGCGCAGATGCGCGCGCAGGTCGACGACTTGCGGCAAAAACTTGCGCTCGCCGGTGAGGGCGGCGATGTTGCGGCGCGCGACCGGCACACCGCGCGCGGCAAGCTGCTGGTGCGCGGCCGCATCCAGGCGCTGCTTGATCCGGGTGCGCCGTGGCTCGAGCTGTCGCCGCTCGCGGCATGGGGCATGTACGACGGCCAAGCGCCTGCCGCCGGCATCGTCACCGGAATCGGCCGCGTGATGGGCCGGGAATGCGTGGTGATCGCCAACGACGCAACCGTCAAAGGCGGCACTTACTTTCCGCTGACCGTCAAAAAACACCTGCGCGCGCAGGAAATCGCACAGGATAACCGGCTGCCGTGCATTTATCTCGTCGACTCCGGCGGCGCGCACCTGCCGAGCCAGAACGAGGTGTTCCCTGACCGCGACCACTTCGGGCGGATTTTCTACAACCAGGCGAACATGTCGGCGCTTGGCATCGCGCAGATCGCGGTAGTGATGGGTTCGTGCACCGCGGGCGGCGCTTACGTGCCGGCGATGTCGGATGAAACCATCATCGTCAAAAACCAGGGCACGATTTTCCTTGCCGGGCCGCCGCTCGTCAAAGCCGCGACCGGCGAGATCGTGACCGCCGAAGAACTCGGGGGCGCCGACGTCCACACCCGCACTTCGGGCGTTGCCGATCATCTCGCCGACAACGACGCGCACGCGCTCGAGCTGGCGCGGCGCGCGGTCGCCCATCTCAATCTCCGCGAGCCGACGGCAACCGCCCTGATCCAGCCACGCGACCCGGTGCTCGATCCGGCTGAAATCTACGGCGTGATCCCGGTCAATACACGCCAGCAGTTCGATGTGCGCGAGATCATCGCGCGCATCGTCGATGGTTCCGAGTTCGACGAATTCAAGGCGCGCTACGGAGCGACGCTCGTCACCGGTTTCGCGCACATCGCCGGCCATCCGGTCGGGATCATCGCCAACAACGGGATTTTATTTTCCGAATCGGCGCTGAAAGGAACGCACTTCATCGAATTGTGCAGCCAGCGCGGTATTCCGCTGGTGTTCCTGCAGAACATCACCGGCTTCATGGTCGGGCGAAAATACGAGGCCGGCGGCATCGCCAGGGACGGCGCCAAGATGGTGATGGCGGTCGCCTGTTCGCGCGTGCCGAAATTCACCGTCATCATCGGCGGCAGCTTTGGCGCCGGCAACTACGGCATGTGCGGGCGCGCGTTCGGCCCGCGTTTCCTGTGGATGTGGCCGAACGCCCGCATCTCCGTGATGGGCGGCGAGCAGGCGGCAGGCGTACTGGCGCAGGTCAGGCGCGAGGCGCTTGAGAAAAGCGGCAAGGCGTGGGGCGCGGATGAAGAACGCGCGTTCAAGGCGCCGATTCTCGATCAATACGAGCGGCAGAGCGGCGCGTATTATGCGAGCGCGCGATTGTGGGATGACGGCGTAATCGATCCACTTGACACGCGCCGCGTGCTCGCGCTCGGCCTCGCGGCGAGTCTCAATGCGCCGATCGAGAAGACGACGTTTGGAGTGTTCAGGATGTAGGTGCGACGGCGAGAGCGTGTCGCGCCCGCCGGCATGGAACGGCGTCGATTGTCACGGCTATAATGTGAGTCTCTGATCGCGCTCAAACCGTATCACAAGCCGCATTCAAGCGGCATCTCGAGCAAAGACTGGATTTACCACCATGGCCGATAAAATTCTCTCGCTGATCGACAAGGACGGCAACGCCACGATCGCGCTCAACCGTCCCGAGGTACACAACGCTTTCGACCCTGAAATGGTCGCACAGATGACCGCCACGCTGCGGGAACTCGAGGCCAACCCGAAAGTTCGCGCGGTGGTGCTGATGGGGCAGGGCAAGAATTTCTGCGCCGGCGCCGACATCGAACACATGCGCCGAAGCGCAGGTTTCACCCTCGAGCAGAATCGCGAGGCCGCGCTCGCAACGGCCCGGATGTACTACACGCTTCACACGCTCAGAAAGCCGACGATTGCGCGCGCGCATGGCGCGGTGCGCGGCGGCGGCATAGGGCTGGTCGCCGCGTGCGATATCGCGATCGGTTCGCTCGACGCGACCTTTCGGCTATCGGAGGTGCGGCTGGGCATCGTGCCGGCGATGATCAGTCCGTACGTGATTGCGGCGATAGGCGAGCGCCAGGCGCGTCGCTACGCCCTCTCCGGCGAGGAATTCAGTTCAGCAGAGGCCCATCGCATTGGCTTGCTGCACGAGATCGTCGAACCCGATCAGCTCAATCCGCGGATCAGCCTGCTGCTGGCCGATCTGTACTGCGGGGGCCCGAACGCAATCGTGGCGGCGAAACAGCTGATTCGCAGAGTTGCGCACGCCGAAGTGGGCGAAGCGCTGGTCGAGGAAACTGCCGACACGATCGCGGCAATCCGCGCCACCGCGGAAGCGCAGGAAGGCCTGGGCGCATTTCTCGAGAAACGTAAAGCAGCGTGGATCAAGCCCGCTTCGAAAAAGAAAAACGCTGAAAAGCAATAGAGGAAACGCGTATGGCAATGCCGACAAAAGTCAAAATGGTCGAAGTCGGGCCGCGCGACGGGCTGCAGAACGAGGCGCAAAGCGTGCCGGCCGCGGTCAAGATCGAGTTGATCGACCGCCTCGCCGAGGCCGGGCTGCCGGTGATTCAGGCGACCGCGTTCGTCTCGCCAAAATGGGTGCCGCGAATGGCCGACAACGCCGAGGTCATGGCGGGCATTCGCCGCAAACCGGGAGTGCGCTACCCGGTGCTGGTGCCGAACCGCAAGGGACTGGACGCCGCGATCATCGCCGGATGCGACGAAGTCGTGGTGTTCGGAGCAGCGACCGAAGCCTTTTCGAAACGCAACACCAATTGCAGCATCGCCGAGGGACTGGCGCGCTTCTCCGAGGTGTGCGCCGCGGCACTTGCCGCGGGACTCAAGGTGCGCGGCGACGTCTCGGTGTCCCTGGGCTGCCCGTATGAGGGCGAAGTCCAGCCTGCGCAGGTGACCCGGGTGGCGCGTGAACTTTATGCCATGGGCTGTTACGAAATCACGATTGCCGACACCATTGGCACCGGCACACCGGGAAAAACGCGTGCGGTGATAGAGGATGTCTCCAGGCACATTCCCGTCTCGAAACTCGCCGGCCATTTTCACGACACTTATGGCCAGGCGCTCGCCAACACGCTCGCCGCGCTCGAATGCGGGGTTACGACATTCGACAGTTCGGTCGCCGGCCTCGGTGGTTGCCCATATGCGAAAGGCGCGACCGGCAACGTCGCAAGCGAGGACGTGCTCTACATGCTTGATGGCCTAGGCGTCGAAACCGGCGTCGACCTGCGGAAACTCATCGCAGCCGGCAAATTCATCTGCGATTTTCTCGGCCGGCCGACGCAATCCAGGGTTGCGCGCGCGATGGCGGCAAAAGCAGCATGAAGCCGCAACCGGAAACCGTTCGCATGGATGGTTCTGAATCCGCTTCACCGTGCGTCAGTATCTGCGAGATGGATGAGATGCGGGGGATGTGCCGTGGCTGCGCGCGCACGCTTGATGAGATCGCGAACTGGACAAACTATACGCACGCCCAAAGGCTCGCCGTGCTGAAACAGGTTGCACTGCGTAAAGCCGCTGCTGCAGCCATTGTCTGACACCGGCTGTTTCACAGCGTTTGCAACAACTGAACCGTAGAACTGGAGTTTACGCCATGCCGCTGCAGCAGACCGCGTCCCGCAAGCTCATGCATAACCGCGCCATTGAATGCCGGGGTTACGAGCGTGAAGACGGCTTGTGGGACATCGAAGGACATCTGGTCGACACCAAGACTTACGCGACCACCGCCCGCGACACCGGCCGGCCGCGCCAGCCCGGCGAGCCGGTGCATAGCATGTGGCTGCGGCTTACTATCGATCTTGACATGGAGATCCACGACGCGGAGGCAGCCACCGACGATGGGCCCTATGCGCGCTGCGGCGCGATCACTCCCAATTTCAAGGCACTCAAAGGCGTGACCATAGGGCCGGGCTGGCGCAGGAAAACGCTTGATTTGCTGGGCGGCACCAGGGGCTGCACGCACCTGGTCGAATTGCTCGGCCCCCTCGGTACCACCGCGTTCCAGGCCACCGGCCGCGCGCGCGCGCAACACAAAGCCGGCAAGCCGGTCACCGCGAAGCCCTACCAGCTGAATGCCTGCCATATGTACAACGACGACGGCCCCGCGGTGCTGGAACGCTGGCCACAGTTTTATACCGGCCCGCAGCGCAAACAGGAGTAACGCTTTTTCCCGGGAAGCCGTCGTTACAGCGCGCCCGACTTGCGCAGCAGCGCGGCAAGCGCTTCGGCGATCTTGTGGTAACCGGCGGCGTTGGGATGGATGGGGTCGGACTTGAGCTCTGGCTTGTAGAGCACACCGGTGACGACTGAACCTTCGTACGGGATGCCGAATTCTCCGGCGATTTCTTCGTAGAACCTGGGCGAACTGGTGAGCAGCGCCGGTCGCGGCACGCCGACCAGCACCACCGCCGCACCGCTGTCCTTCACCCTGCGTACAATTGCGCGCAAATTGGAAACGGTCTCGGCCTCGTTCAGCTTGCGCAGCATGTCGTTGCCGCCGAGACAAACAATCACCAGTCGGGGCCTGTGCTCGTCGAGCACCTCGGGCAGCCGTTGCAATGCCTGCGCCGTGGTTTCGCCCGGCACTCCCGAGCGCACGACGTTGCGCCCCGTCATTTGCGCGAGTACCGCCGGATAGCTTTCGTTTTCGGCGGCGCCGGTGCCGTAAGTCAGGCTGTCGCCAAACGCGACAATCACGTCGGCTGCGCCCAGCTTGGGCAACGTCGGCGTCTTGCCGCCGCATCCGGCAAGCAGCACCAGCAATAGCGCAACGGCCGCCCGGTGCAGGACTGCACAGGAGTGGCCCTCATTAACGGCGCGCGCGCGCCGGGACGTCCTGCACCCAGGGATCGAAATCATGGCTTGAGCTTTCCGGATTTGAAATCGCGAATGATCTCGCGCGCTGCGTTATGCCCCGGGATTCCGGTCACGCCGCCTCCCGGATGCGTGCCCGCGCCGCATAAATACAGCCGCGCGATCGGTGCGCGGTAGTCGGCGTAACCGAGCACCGGGCGCGCGCTGTAGAGCTGGTCCAGCGTCAGTGCCCCGTGGAAAATATCGCCGCCGGTCAGCCCGAACTCGCGCTCGAGATCGAGCGGGGACAACACCATGCGGCCGAGCACGCTCGCCTTGAAGTTCGGCGCATAGCGGTTGACGGTATCGATTACCAGGTCAGCAGCGGGTTCCTTTATTTCGTCCCAGGTCAGGCCCTCGCGCAGCTCGGGACTGAAATGCTGGCAGAACAGGCTTGCCACATGTTTGCCCTCAGGCGCAAGCGTGGCGTCGACGCTCGACGGAATCAGAAGCTCGATCACCGGCGCGCGCGAGCATCCAAAGGTACGCGCATCGAAATAGGCCCGCTCCATGTAGTGCAGCGAGGGCGCGATGATGATGCCGGATTGATGATGGTCCTGCGCCGCTCCGCCCGGCAGGCAGTCGAAGTCCGGCAACTCGGAAAGCGCCACATTGATGCGGAAGCTCGCCGAGCCGCATTGGTAGCCGCGAATTCGCTGCAGAAATTCGGCGTCGAGCGCGCTTTCATCGATGAGCCGCAGGTACAAAAGCCTGGGGTTGAGGTTGGAGACCACGCAGCGCGCCTCGATGACGCGCCCGTCCGCGAGCTGCACACCCTGCGCCCCGCGGTGGTCCACGCAGACCTGGTCCACTTCACAACCGGTGTCGATTTCCACGCCGCGGCGCCGCGCCTCCTGCGCCATCGCCTGCGTGATCGCGCCCATGCCGCCCACTGCGTGTCCCCAAACGCCTTTCCTGCCATTGACTTCGCCGAACACATGATGCAGCAGCACATAGGCGGAACCCGGCGTATACGGGCTCACAAAATTGCCGACTATCGCATCGAAGCCGAACGCGGCCTTGAGCGCATCGGACTCAAACCACGCGTCCAGCAGCTGCCCTGCGCTTTTGGTGAACAAATCGAGCAAATCACGCCGCGCCGGCAGATCGAGGCGGCGTAAGCGGTTGCCGGCGACAAGCACCCGCCATGCATCGCGCACGCCGCCACCCGCATTGGGCGGGGTTTCGAGCACGAGTTCACGCAGCACGCTGCACGCGCCCTCCAGCATCGCGTAATAGCGCGGCAATGCGTCCGCGTCACGCTGCGAGAATTTTGCAACCTCATGCTGCGTCGCCGCCAGCGTGGGCCCGATCTTGAGATAACGGCCGTCGGGCAGCGGCAGGAAGTTCGAGATCGGCCGTTCCAGTATCCGCAAGCCGTGCGCGTGCAAATCGAGTTCCCGAATCACCTTGGGATGCAGCAGGCTGACGGTATAGCTCAGGGTCGAATTGCGGAACCCCGGAAAAAACTCCTCCGTGACCGCGGCGCCGCCGACCACGCCGCGGCGCTCGAACACACGAACTTTGAGACCGGCCGCGGCGAGATAGCACGCGCAAACAAGGCCGTTATGCCCGCCGCCGATGATCACCGCATCGTAGTGTTTGTCCGGGATCATGCTTTGGGATCTGCCGTCAACGAATGTCCGTGCACGGATGGCCCGCGCGTCATTATAAAGCGCGGCCTCGGCTGCGACCGGCTGGCCACCCTGATCTATCCAAATTAAACACCTACACCCCGAAGGCCTTCAGGAAAGCATCCGTCAATCCCTCAATACCACGCCCTGTTATGCCGGTTGTTCGTTTCAAATCAGGCATTTCTTCGTAAACATACACGCCGGACTCGCCCGTGAACAAGTCATTAAAAAGATCCTCCTTGCCGATCCAATACGAAACGAACGTCTCACACCGGGTGTTGGCGTAATCAAGATTGGCACTGAAGCCCAATGTAGCGCCTTGATTGATCAATCGCCCCGTTCCTGCTGATTCAATCCGGATGCCACGGCACCCTTTCATGACCAACCGCCCGGGGCCGTGGAAAACAAGGAATCTCAGTTGCAAAGTCAGCCAACTGTGAAGACTACCCAATCGCCAGTGTCGTGTGATGCGCAGGGGAACGTTTCTATCCTGAATTATTCCAGCGAGTGAGCGTGGCTGACAGACGAAAGCTGCGCCGTCTGCCAATTCTATGATGCCTACCTCGCTGAGAGGATCTTTGGTTGCGGAAATAACGACCGGCTCTGATCCGGCGGGACTGACTCGGGTCAGCATGAACATGCCGGATAACAGGCTGGTAAACGGAATGCCTGAATTGAGCAACCATTTAGTCGATTTTTTTGCGTGCAGGGACGTGCTCTGCAAATACTCAGCCTGGATGAGTAGTTCCTGATTCTCTTCCAGCACGACCGGTAGTGAAACGGCGGACATTTTTCCTCTGCCGCTTTCCGCAAACCCATCCACGGATGGGGAACGAACGTCTCCGGATGAAGTTGGCAGCAGGCGTATGGGAAGACGGCCTGCGACCCATGGCGCAACGATAAAATAGAGGAACACTTTGATGCCGACTGGAATCAAAATAATCGCGAGTAGAACTCCAAGAGCAACAGGCAGTTCCTGGAGAATGATGGATCCCAATCGCAGGACATAGTCTTTATTAAGCTTTTCCTCGATGCCCGCAACCTGTTTATCGATCTGCTCCAGTTCGCGTTTCTTTTGTACGACAAATGCGTTCAACTCCACCTTCCCCGATTCCATAAGTCGGGTAT